>Ga0209487_1000376_pt1 | contig 40962 bp, 11 predicted proteins | sample Poulit2012_FD_187524 | JGI IMG/M metagenome (GOLD analysis project Ga0209487, IMG submission 187524) | Agricultural soil microbial communities from Georgia to study Nitrogen management - Poultry litter 2012 (SPAdes) (version 2) | ecosystem: Environmental > Terrestrial > Soil > Agricultural land... | reverse complement strand
GCGAGTAGATGTCATAGGCGCGTTCGCCGCGAGCCGACTGCTCCACGACCATCGGCACCAGATTGAGCGCTTTTTCGTTCATGCCTGCCCCATCAGTTCGTCGAATGACAAAGCCTTGTTGCTGACCCTGGCATTTTCAAGGACCCAGTCCACAACCTGCTCCTCAAGCACCATGTTTTCAATCTGATCCATCAGCTGCGGCTCGGAACGGTATATTTCGACAATCTGCTCCGGCTGATCATAGGTGCCGGCAATTTCCTCAATCTTGCCCTGGACACGCGCGGGGTCAATTGAAATGTCCTTCTGACGGGCAATTTCAGCCATCAGCAAGCCCAGGCGCACGCGCTTTTCCGCGCTTCCCTGCAGCTGTTCTCCAGCAGGGGGCTGGCCGCCCTGCTGCTGGATCTGCTGCTGCATCTGGGCCACCTCCTGGTCAATGGCTGCCTTGGGAATGCCAACATCACCGAACTGCTCGGCCAGCGCTGCTGTCACTGCGTCCTTAAGGCGATTCAAAACCACCTGACGAGCCTCACGCTCCAGATTCTCGCGCACGTCGGCGCGCATTTTTTCAACGCCGCCCTCAACGCCAAAGGCGCTGGCAAACTCGTCGTCAACCTCGGGCAGATCCGACTCCTCCACCGCCTTGACGTTCAGCTTTATCGGGGCCGTTTTGCCCGCCAGGCTGGCGTGACGATAGGATTCGGGAAATTCAAGTTCGCCCTCCACCTCGTCACCGGCCTTTTTGCCGCGCAGCAGCTCTTCCAGCTGCGGAAAAATCTCCGTCTGGCCAATCACCGGCATCAACTCGTGAGCACCCTCTTCGGGAATGCGCTCGCCGTCAAGCTCGGCCACATATGAAACATGCACGCGGTCACCATCGGCGGCGGCGCGCTCAACCTTGACCCATTCACGGCGCTGCTCACGCAGGGTATCGATCATCCTGTCGATATCGGCATCGGCAATTTCAACTTCGGGCCGCTCGACCTCAACGTCACTGACGTCGATTTCGGGAATATCGGGAAACACTTCCAGATCGGCGGTAAAGGAGAAATCGCCCTTCTCCTCTTCCGAAGGCTGTGGCTCGATGCGGGTAATGCCGGCCACGCGCAGCTTTTGCTCGCCAATCGCTTCCTGCAGGCTGCTCTGCATCACTTCCTGCATGATTTCCTCACGCACCTGCTTGCCGTAGCGGCTGCGAATGATGTTCAGCGGCACCCGACCGGGCCGAAAGCCCTTGAGCCGCACCTGCCGGCGAAGCTCGTCAAGGCGGCTGGAAATTTTGCCTTCGATGTTTTCTTCCGGAACCTGAACAACCATACGGCGCTCCAGGTCGCCGGTTTTCTCGACAGATATCTGCATGTTGGCGTCTTTTGAAGTGTTTTGAAGTATATTGGACAAACGGAAAAGTCGATGCGTGGTGGGCCGTCGGGGATTCGAACCCCGAACCAACTGGTTAAGAGCCAGCTGCTCTACCATTGAGCTAACGGCCCGAAGGTGGGGTGAGCGACGGGGATTGAACCCGCGACCTCTGGAGCCACAATCCAGTGCTCTACCAACTGAGCTACGCCCACCATCAAACTGGTTTGCAATTCACGCTTCGGGCAGCGACTGCACATTATAACCTGCAGCCGGCAAACTGGCGCGCCCGGCAGGACTCGAACCTGCAGCCGCCGGCTTAGAAGGCCGATGCTCTATCCGGTTGAGCTACGGGCGCAAAATTTCGCCTGCCGGCCGGTTCATGGTCGGGGCGGCAGGATTTGAACCTGCGACCTACTGCTCCCAAAGCAGTTGCGCTACCAGACTGCGCTACGCCCCGGCACTTAAACCGTATTTCAAGCCGAACTATGGTACGGATTCAGCGCGACCGGGTCAACCCAAATACAGCTGAAATTTAATTTAAGGCCTTATTGTACTTGTACGCCCGCTCAGCCATTGCGGCTTTATCCAGCAAATCGGTGCAGATATGGACGGCCCGCCCCGGAGGGCGGGCCGCATGTCGTCAATAAATCTCTTCCGTAAACCGGTTGCGGAAAATGACATCGGCCGCGCCAGAACGCAGCAGCAGACGATCCAGCCAGACATCAACCGGAGCGCCGCCCTGCGCCTCGACTTCAAACTCAACCAGCGCGGAAACGCTTCCGGACGGCTGTTCAGGCAACCGTTTGAACAAGGGGCTCCAGCTGCCGGCGCTGTGTGGCACCTGGCGCACGACTTCAATGGACTCGCCATTTGCGCTGCCGGCACAGCCGGGTTGGTCATAAAAGCTTGCTAGGGCAGCCACTTCAGGCGCGTCCCCGTCGGCCTGATTGACCAGTACGTGTGCGCCCAGTGAAATCAGTCCGGAATAGCCGGATACGTCGACGCACTGACTGGCCCTGTAGATGGTTGTCCCGCCTCCGGGGTGCTGCACGCGCAGGCTCCCGGAGCTGGACCTGCCATCGGCATCTGCAGCCGACCAGCGCAGCTGGCCGGCTCCTGACGGAACATCAAGCTGCCACTGACCGCCCGTGTTGTCCAGGTTGGGGTTGCGCAGCAGATTGGTCGCCGCAACTTCAAAATCAATGGTGTAATCGCTGCCTTGCGATCCGTCTCCTGCACCATCAAGCCGGTTGTCGTCAAAATCCTTGATGTCGCCACATACGGCCAGACGGTAAACCCCTGCCGGCAGGCTTTGGTTGCCGGCAATGCTGACGACCGCCTGCTTGCTGGCCGCCTGATAGGCAATCTGGCTGCTGAGCGTGATGTCGTTCGTCTGTTGGCTGCAGTCGGGCTCACTGCCATCGCTGACGTCGAACAGGCGGTAGTTGTCGATATTGTTGGCCGCGGACGAGTCGGTGCCATCGGGTGTAGTGGATACGCCGCGGCTGAATTCAACGATCAGCTGCGTGATGGCGGCCTCGGTGGGCAATGGTGCCGACAGATCATCGTATTCGCCGGCATGGGTGGTCAATACCTTGCTGACCTGCGGCGGCTCATTGGGCAAGTCGCCCTGCCCAAACGCGAAGAAACTGACATTGTCGAACCAGGCAGTCAGCGGGAAGGCGCTGCCGGCAGAGAATGACAGGTCGAGGGATACCAGCACCGAGCCGGCTCCGGACACCGCGCCGGGTGAAACAGAAACGCTCAGCGGCGCCCAGGCCTCATCGGTGTCTTCGATGACTGCATTGGAGATAAAACCATGCATTCTGTCGCTGCAGCCCAAGTCGTTGTAGAAGGTCATCGATGTGGTGACCTTGAACGGATCGGGCGAGCTCATGGGATCATCAATACGCGACCGGGCCTGCAGGACAAAGCCGGCCTGCATGCCGGTATCCAGGTTGATGCAGCGCGTCAGCGCATACTCGGTCGGGTCATTTTCGGCCACATCGATACGCGCCGCGCCGGAGGTGGCAATGCCGGCAATGTCGTCATCGGGGCTGTGCACAATCTGATCGGTGTTTGCTCCCCAGTTGTCAACCGCCAGCGCATGATCGAAGTTGGGGTTGGGCAGCAGGTTGGTCCAGGCCACCGTGAACGGCAGTGAAAAATGACCGCCGGGCGCTCCGCTGCCGTCGCCGTCCAGACCATTGCCGTTGAAGTCTTCCAGGCTGTCGCAGGCCACCAGCGTGTAATCGCCGGCAGGCAGGCCGGTGTCATCGCTTACGCGAAGCGCCGCCTGGTTATTGGCACCGACATAGGTCACGCCTCCCAGCAGCCCGTCATCGGAGCCGCTGCATGAAACGGCGGCCGGATCAACCGTTCCGGAAAACAGGCGGAAGTTGTCGGGATCGCCGGCCGACTGCGGCTCCATGGGCTTGTCAAAGCCAACCACGAGCTGCGTGATGGCTGCGGTAACTTCCGCGCCCGGGGTCAGGGCGATATTGTCCTGGCTGGACACCGGCAGCACCTCCTGGACGGTTGGGTAGGTTGAATCCTCACCCACGCCGAACGGGCCGATGGTTTTGACGTCGCCGGAATTCCCCGCCCTGTCGATGGCGCGGATGTGGAACCACCACAAACCATCGTCGAGCAGGCCGCTGCTGACGCCGGTGGCGCTGGCGTCAAGGTCAACGGTGTAATCGGGCGCGCCATCGGGGCTCCGGTTGAACACGTAGCTGTAGCCGTCCAGTCCGCTGGGCGCATCGCCCAGGTCATCGGCGGCGGTCCAAACAATGTCAATGATGCCGTCCGGAATGGCCGGCGCACCGGGATCATGGCTGGTGCTTTCAACATCGAACGGCCCTACCGGGGGCGTGGCGTCAATCCACATCGGCCCGTAGGATTCCGTTTCGGAACAGTTGCCGGCATTGTCGCAGGTGCGCAGGTGGAACCAGTGCTCCACGCCGTCGGCCAGGGGTTCGGACAACAGGCTGTGCGGATCTTCGCCGTGGGCCACGTCAATGCTTTCATCCGGTTCGGCTTGCGCATCCTGTGAAAAGATGACCGAATAGCCCGCTACGCCGGAACCCGACTCCAGACCGCCGGGATCAAGATCCTTTGCTCCGCTCCATTCAATCGAAATTTCCGGCAGACGACTCCAGGCCTCAACAGGGTGGGTTGCGCTGCTGATGGCCGGATTGACCGGCGCCAGCAGGTCGCGGGCGAATACGCTTACGGCCTGATCATAGCGGGCTGCCACGTAGATATGCGCGTCATCCGGGCTGACGGCCACCCCGGTGGCGCCCCACAGGCCGCTGACACCGCCTTCGCCATTGCGCTTGACTTCTTCCATGGTCAGCTTGCCGAATGCCTCGCTGGACTGATCGGTTTCGCGGCGCAGGGTAGCCAGCGTTCCGGGCTCCCCGGCGGTGCCATCCTGGGCCGATGCCACATAGACCAGCTCGCCATCGTGGCTGACCGCCAGACTCAGCGGTGCCTCAAGGCCGGCAATGACGCCGCTGCCGCCGGCTGCAAGATTTTGATGCATGCTCAGGGCACCGCCGCTGTCGCGCGCCAGCACGGCCAGGCTGTTGGAGTCGCGCCCGGCAACATAGACATGCCTGGAATCGGGCGACAGGCGCAGGCTGGACGGTGCGGAAAACCCGCTGTAGCCGCCCAATCCGTTCACATGGCGCCGGCGATAGCTCAAGCGGCCGTTGTCGCCGCTGTTGCGCTCAAAGACAACCACCGCGTTGTCGGACTGACCGGCCACATAGAGTTGGCCGTCATCGCCAGACAGGGCCAGCGAGCTGGCACCGGCGATGCCCTTGACTTCCTCATTCAGAGGGTCGGGTTCGCCACGGGTCAGTGCCTGGCGGAACAGCAGGCTGCCGTTGGCCGGATCGCGCGAGAACACCACCACGTGACCCGATTCGCCGGACGCGGCAACATACAGATTTAGCCCGTCGGACGAAATTGCCAGATCCCGTGGCCCTTTGAGACCGGCAACCGGCTGCGCCAGGCTGGGCTCGGGATTGTCGCCGTCAAACAACACCTGGCTGACCTCAAGCTTGCCGTAATTGCCTGAATTTTCATCGTTGTCACGATCAAATATGACGATGGCATCGTCGGCTTCGGCCACCGCGTAAACGTGGGCACCGTCGGCGGCAACCGCCAGCGCCGAAAACCCGCTGATGCCATCAATGGCATGCGCGGCCGCCAGATTGGGCAGGGCGGCGGTCACCGACAGTGTTTGCAGCGCCCCGAGGCGACCGCTGTGTCCGTTGCGATCAAACACCACCAGCTCATCGGCCGTGCGTGAGGCAACATAAACATGACCGCCGTCGGGCGAGGCCACCGCCACATCGGACGGATCGCTCATATTGTCCACGTCAACGCCGTTTTTGTGTGTTTCCACATGCACCAGGGTTTGCGCCGAGTCGAGGATGAGCGCATGGCCCCGACTGCGCGCCAGGGTCGCCTCAACCGGATTGGACAGGTCAACATGAAACTGGCGCGTGCCCTGCGCACTGGCGTTGGCCAGTACGGTGACGGGAATGCTGGCGCTTTGCTGGCCGGGCGCAAAACTGAGCGTTCCGCTGTCGGCCACGTAGTCCAGGCCGGCGCTGGCCGTGCCGTCGCCGGTGGCCCAGTCAACCTTGACCGCATTGTCCCACTGCGCGCTCAGGCTGACGCGCAAATAGGCCTGGCGGCTTTGGCCAACCGGCGGCTCGACAACTGAAATGTCTTCGACATGCAGCTGCGGCAGGGTGTCGTTGTCAATAATGACGGCCTCGCCCAGCGTCTTGAAGGGTGAAACGTTGTCCGACAGGTTGGACAATTCCACATAAAAGTGTCGATTGCCGTCGGGCTCATCATTGCCGCAGACCTGTACTTCAATGCCGGTTTCCACATTGCCGGCGGCAATATGGCCGCTGCCAAACGCTTCGATATAGTCTGCGCCACTGCCGCAGCTGCTGCCGCCAATGGCTGCATTTTCACCGTCACCGTTGCGGGTGCCCCAGCTAAAGCTGACCGCCTCTTCGAGCGGCTCGGAGATGGACACCGAAAACTCGGCGGTGGTTGTTTCACCCTCACCGCCTTCGGCCACCTGGATGTCGTTGATGGACAGCGCCTTGAGGTCCTGAAGATTGACGGGATCAAGGTCCATGCGCAAGGCCGTACCATGCTCGCCGATTTCAACCAGAGCCAGCATTTCCTGATCAAGAAAAATCACGGCCTCATCTCCGGTCCGGGCCGTGCCGGCAGTGCGCTCACCATTGGAATACATGGGTATGCGCAGCGCGTACTGGCTGCCCAGGGCCGGGTCGGAGTTAAGCACGTAGCGGGCAACTGGCCGGTCATCACCGGTTATATGCAAGGTCAGCTCGCCATCCGGCACGGGTTCACCAAACCAGCTGACCTGTCCATACAGGATGTGGTCGGGTTCCGAAATGGATGCCTGCAATCCGCCCGCCATGAAAAAAGCGAGGGCAAGCAGCGCGACGAGAATTCTGGATTGGCGTATGTTGCCTTGTGTGGTCCTGATCATGATCAGTCCCCCGAATAGGAGTAGGTTGTGAAAAATATGCGGATATCGCTGACGCCATCGCCGTCCCGCTCATCCGAGCCGGGCACCAGCTCGCCGTTGATAAACGTGTCAAGGCCTTCCTCGGCGTCATGGAGCAGCCCGCCACCGGGGATGATCAGCACCCATTCACGGTTCCAGACCGAGCGGCCGATCAGGCGGCTGTCGGCCACCACCTGGCCGCCGTCAAACGGCTCGGAGAAATGGTGGGCACGGAACTGGGAATAGCGGCGAATCTCGTTGAACGAGTCCGACAGCGTATCGGCCAGAGGCAGCCAGTTGGCATTTTCCAGCTGTTGCGAACCAATGGGGAAAGGCACCGGCAGTTTTTGATCGATGACCTGCCATTCGCGTGTTGAAAAGTCGCTGTGCGATGGCGAGCGCAGCACGTCGGCACCAATCGGGAACAGATAGACGCGCGGCGTTTCCGTCAATGACAGGTCAGCGTAGTCGCGGAACCAGGTGCCCACCGAGCGAATGCGGGTTGAATACCGCGACGCATCATAGGTGCTGTCGCCCGGCCCCAGCGGCCAGTGGAACAGGTTGAGACCAAAGCTGACCGTGGTCGGGAACCGGAACACCAAAGCCGGCAGCGCGCCCTGGGATTCAGGCTGCGGCGGACGCGCAAAGCGGCGGAATTCTTCAAGCGCCCACAGGTCATCGACGCGCGCCTCTTCAAGAATCCGGCGCCATTTTTCATCGCCTTCGGGCGTGTCCTCAATGCGGAACAGCTCGCGCCGCAGCGAGAACCGGTTGGTTTCCTCCTGCGGATTGTTGAAGCCCATCTGGCCCTTGAGAACCTCATAGTTGGCAGCCATACGGCCCAGCGGATCGGCCAGCCCGCGCGAACCGGGCACCGGCTTGCCGTTCAGAATCTGGCCAATGGAGCGCTCGCGGACTATATCGGTCAGGAACTTGCGCCCGGCACGCGAATCCGTGCCCAACAGGTTGGTGTCGTAATCGTAGGCAGACGCTGCCAGGTAGGCATAGCGGGCGGCCAGATCAAACGCGGCGCGGTATTTCTGCAGCGCATCGTTGCGAAACACCCTGAACGCCATGTCCTTGTAGCGGTGTTCCTGCACGGCCGCCGCGCCGGACTTGCGGAATTGAACCATTTCAGCGGTAATGCGCTGCCCGCGCGCCAGCTCTTCGAGATACTTGCGATACAGCTGCTGGATGGTTTCGGCTCGCGCGTACATTTCGGCTCGCAGCAGCGGCTCGCGTCTGACCATTTCGTCAAACTGGCCGCGCAGGTTAAACATCTCCAGGCGCGAGTCGAGCACCTGTGTTTTAATCGCGGCCAGCTGGGACACATCCTGCGCACCGGCCGCAGTGCTGTTGGCCGCCAGCTCCAGTCCTTCGCCGATTGTGTCCGTTACATTGTTGATGCTGACGCTGGCCGTTTTCATGGTGCAGCGCGCGACAGACAAGGTGTCACCACCGCCGGCCAGCCCGACGATGATGGACTTTGGAATACACTCGGACGATTTGTCCATCAGCTTGGCGGCGAGGTTGCCCGCTGTCTTGACCGCCTTGGCGCTTTGCGTCATGGTCTGCACAGCGATATGCAGCTGGTTGAGCGTCTTGCGTTCGTTGTTGGCGATCTGCATCTGCTCGTCGCGCACGTTGAAGGTTGCCTGGATGGTATCCACCAACCCGGTCAGTTCGGCGCGCAGATTTTCATACTCCTTGACCGAGCGCTGCAGATCCAGGCGCGCCATGAACATGTCGTGCAGGATGTTTTGCAATGACCCGGTGGCGCGGCGCTGGCCTTTCCATTCCGGCGGTTTGCCGAAAGTGAAACCGAAAGCGGGCGAATCATAGGTCACCATTTCAACATCCAGAACCTGTCCCTTGGGGGTTGAACCCAGCGCACAGCCATCTTTGGTCGGCGCCGATGAACAATCGTGCTCCCAAAAGGCCTTGTCGGGGTCGAAATCAAAGAAGTTGACGCCGCCTGACAGGGGTTCGTAGGCCGCGTCAAAACGCTGAATCCTGACATCTCCGTCCATGTTGAAGCCGTCGAGCATGTCGTTGCCGTCCTTGCCGGCCATTTCCAGCAGATCGATGTACATGTAGTGGTAGGTATCAGGCCCGTCATAGCCGGCCGGGTAAACACCACCCGGGCCAATGTCATCGGAATATGGGTAGCCGTAGATTTCAATCAGCCGGTTTTTATAGTTTCTTTCGTTGGCCGTTGCGTTGTCCGCCAAATCGTCCACGTCATCCTGGTTGAAACGCAGCATGCGATTGATCTGGTTGGCAAAATCCCACACCTTGACGGCGTTGTCGAGCGCGGCCACGGCGCGATCGTAAACCTGCTCAAAATGCGTGCTGCCAGCATTGACCACGGCATCGGGATCAATATCAAAAGGCACCACGTTCTTGGCCAGCCCGAGCGGGTTGAGTCCGCGATCGGCCTGGTCGAGTTGCTGCTGGATGGAATCAAAGTTGGCAACAATTTCGCTCAGCTCCTCGACCGTGGTGCGGTCGACCTTCTGAATGCCACCATTGCCCGGATCGGGATCCTCGTCGGGCAGGATGGCGTTGCCCACCACCCAGTCGAAGTAGGCCCCCTGACCGGCGCGACGCGCCCATTCCGACAGCCCCCAGGCACGCTCGTCATTGTTGTCCTTGTAGCCCTGCCATTGAGCGGTCGGGTCTTCAACATAAAACTGACGATAGGTCAGGTTGACGATTTCGGCGCCGGTGCGGGCCTTGGCTGCCGCCAGCGTGGCAAACTTGCGCTCGTCGAAATAGTCCACCTGCAGGGGTACCCCCGCCACCGGCACGGCCTCCTGGGTGGGCTCCCAGGTAAAGAAGGAGTGCCGCAGCAGGTCGTAATAGGTCTTGATGCCGGTCAGATAATGGCCCCAGGCATCGCCGTGGCCCTGCGGGTACTGAATGCGGGCGTCGAATTCATCAATCACCCCGTCGCTGTTCATGTCGCCAATGTCGTAATTGAGCACATAGGCGGTTTCACCGTCACCTTTGGTAAAGTTCCAGTACAGGCGGTTGTAGACCGGGTTGGCCGACGTGGCGGCCTGTGAGTCGTCGCGGCCGCGCAGCAGCACCAGTTCTTCCTCAAGCACTGATGCCAGCTGATTTTCAAAGGCATGGATGGTCGGCGCCATGCTGGAAAACTCGCCGCTGGTCATTACCCCAACAGTGGGATCCTGGGCATCGGCGTAAGCCTCGTTGCCCAGCAGGGCATAAAAGTCGGCAAGGCGGGTGGCCACGTTGAGAATGGCCTTGTTGACCGGCCCGTAGTCCACCGGCGGCACAGCATTGACCGACAGGTCCATGGCGCGGCGCATCACGGTTGTGTAGGCCTCGATCAGCCCGATGTTGTTGAGAACCTCGGGGTTGGACGTCAGCGGAATGTCGCCTTCATAGCGCTCGCCCAGCTGGGTGAGCATGCTGGCGTAGGTGTTGGTTTCAGACGAATGGAAATCCTGGACCCGGGCCTCGAACGGATTGAGCCGGTCAACCACGCGCTTGACCCAGCCCAGGCCCAGCTGGGCCCGCTGGTCGGTGGGCGTGGCGCCCGGTCCGCCGGCCCACAGGCTCCACTCGGACTGGTTGTTGCACACCGGCAAACCGCGGTAGCGGGCCACATACCAGTTATCGGACAGGGTCTGGATATTGGCCCCTTCGACGGTGACTTCGATGGCACCCTTGCCGTCACCCACCGGCAGGCTTTGCCAACCGGCCAGCTGCCCGCTGTCGGGGTCGGGCAACGGAAACGGCGGCGTGCCGTCCTCATCGGGGTGAAAGAACCATTCGAACTCCAGCGCATCGGGATCGCCGCCAAAATCGCCGGAGTGCCTGAGCGTCAGCTGCTCGTCGAAAATATCGTCGGGCATGATGACGTTGAGCTGACCCTGATAACTGGAATAAATGTCAGCCGGCTCGGGCGGCGGCGGTTGAGCCAGGCAGTCCACGCGGATGATCTCCATGCTGACCGGCGCCGGGCTCAGGGTCTCATCGTTGTTGAACGCGACTGTGACCCAGCCGACGCTTTCGGTGGCGCCCGCGCTCAGCGCAGCCTGAACGCCGGTGGCCTTGTACGGTTTTATAAAGCCCTGGTTTTCCTCATCGCCCTCGGGCAGGTCCGGTTCAAAGGCGGCCAGCAGCTCGCCGCGTTCCACCGGCCTGGGCAGCAGGCACTCGCGCACGCCGCTGGTCGGGTTGATCCGGCTTTCCACACAGATCTTTTCGATGCCGTGGGGGTTGCGCGTCAGGCGCAGCAGGGCTTCCACCGCCTCAGCCCACTTGCAGGGCTCGCCGGCATCCAGACAGGCGTTGGTGGAATCTTCCGCCTCATCCTCTGCGCTGCCGTCCAGAACCTTGAGCTGGCGCGCCTCGCGGAAGCTCATGATGTTGATCAGCAGCATGGGCTCACCGGCAATGGTGTCATCAAACTTGCCGCTGAATATCAGGCGCTTGTCGAGCGGGTCATAGCGCAGCCGCTCACGAATGGACACCGGCAGACTCATCATCCCGTCTTCATCGCCCATGATGATTTCCCAGCCGGTTTCAGAATCCAGCTTGGTGCCCAGGCCTTCAAGGCTTTCAAGGTAGACAAAGCGTGGATTGAGCGGGTCAATCAGCTGCACCAGGGTGTCTGCAGGCTCGGCGCCGCCCGACGCTTCCATGGCTTCGCGGTGCTCGTCAAAGACCACCTCAACCGCATCCTGCTCGTAGATATTGGGCAGGCCGCGCTTTTGCTTGAGCAGGCTTTCGCCGGGAATCAGCTGCGGCGGATCCGCCGGCCACGAAAAATTGTAGCTGACCGCCAGGGGCTCAACAGGCGAAGATGTGCCACCGGCCTCTTTCGGCAGTCGCGCCATCCACGGCACACACTGCCCGACCTCGGCGGCGGGGAAATCGCTGTTGGTGATGTCATAGGCAAAGCCTTCCTGCAGCGGGTACCAGAACAGGATTTCTCCATCACCGGCCGATTTGCTCCACAGGCCATTTTTGTAGTCCTTGAAAAAGGGTGGCGGCGGCTGCGAGTCATTGATGGCCTGACCCACGGCCCGGGTTTCATCACAGCCGGGCAAGGTTGACAACGGATAGGGCGGGGTAACCGCCGTGCCTGCTTCGCCGCCATACTCAAACTTGTCAAATCCCGCACCCGTGGCAGTCACGTAGTAAATGCGAAAGTCCCAGCGCTCCAAATCCTCGTTCCAGTATTTGATGAGGACGTAGGGATCGGTGGCGGCGGTCAGATCATCGGGCAGATTCAATCCGAAATCGGCGCGCAGCGCAAACAGCGCCAAAATCCCGCTGCCGGTGTTGGACGGCGCAAAAAACGCGTGGGCGGCGTTGGGGCTGTAGCCCGGCTCGGACACCAGGGGCTGCTGGTAAATGGTCAGATCGGGATACGCCTGCGGGTCCAGGGGGGCCTGGCCAAGCACTTCTCCACCCTGTTCGCTGGCAATGATGATTCGGTCCGGATCCAGCGGCCAGTCGGGCTGATATTGCATGGCCCGCTGCGGCCAGTAGATGCCCTTGGCGTTGCGCCGGTACCAGGCAATGGTCATGTCCTTGCCGGCATCTTCGGTGCGCATCGGCCGGGTTTTGTTGACCGGAATGATGTGCCCGGTCCGGGCTTCCCTGTCATAGGACGCGTCCTCGCCCACGCCGTCATAAAAGGCGTTTTCACTCAGGACATAGCCCGCTCTGCCTGTTTGATTGTGGTAAGCATCAACAATGGGCTCGCCGATGTTCCAGCGGATGCTGTTGACATAATCGGGGGCCTGGCTGGGCCGAAAGGTGCGCACCACCTCGACGGCAATCGGGTTCTGAAACGGATCATTGCTGTCGCCCTCAACGTACATGAGCGTTGTGAATCCGGGCTCGCTTGCCTTGAGAACGCTGGCGTTGACTTCAGCGTCACTGGCCTGTGAGGAGGCGGCAAACTGATCGACATAGCGATAGTTGCTGCCCGACTCTTCCAGCTCCACCGGCGCGCCGGCAATATGCACCTGATAGCACTCGCTGTCACTGGACGAGGTGCACGCTTTCCCCGGCCAGCTGGTGCGGCCCACCTGAACAATCCGACTGCTGCTTTCCAGCGGTTCACCTTTTACTCTCCAGTGGATCTCAACCCCGTCGAGGACGTCCAGGACAGTCAGCCTGGCTTCATCAGCGCCGGCTGGTCTGGCCCAGAAAAATCTCGTACCCAGCGCCTCGGGGGACACGCTGCCGTCGATGACAATCTCCGGCGTGGCCGACTGATCATCGATCTTGGCATTCTTCGGCGGCGTGATGTGTTCGCCCACCGTCCAGGTTTCAACCTCGAACCAGGTGCCATGCATATCAAGGTTGGCCACAAAGCCGTTCTGACCGGCAGCCGCCACCAGTTCGGCCTCCTTGCCAAAAATCAGCGAGTCCGTAAAGCCGCCGCCAACATAAAGATTGGCCAGCCCGTCGGTCGCCAGGGTGGTCATGAAAGCATCGCCGCTGCCGCCTGCCCGGCCGGGAACGCCCCCCGGAAAGAAGACCCCGCCACCGCTAACCCATTCCAGCAACGGGCTGCCCTCGGCATCGCTGATTTGCGCCACGAACAGGTCTCGCTGTCCGGCGGACTCCAGGATGCCGTCATCACCATTTTTGAACCTGGCGGTGCCGGTGAAATGGCCAGCGAAATATATTTCGTCTTCGGCGCTGACCACGCTGGTCGCCTCACCGCCCTCGGCCACCAGAATCCAGCTGGCTTGACCGCTGTTGACGTCAAGCTGAATGACCGCAGCACCCTCCGAACCGGCCTCGCTGGTCTTGCCCCAGGGTATGAATTTTTCATTGTTGACGGTTCCCGCCACCAGCGGCTGGCCGTCGGTGCCGACGTGAACATCATTGATGGCAAATTCCTTGGGGTCGACTGACTTCGCCCACGACCATTCCGGCGAACCGTCAGCCGGATTGCCAACGCGCGCAACAAACTGGAAGCTGTCCTTTTCAATGCTGCCGGAATAGATTTCAGCGTCGCCGTCGTTGAGCGCAATGTCATCAAGCCACCATCCATCTGATTGTGTTTGATAAGGCATCGAAACCTCGCCGTACAGCCAGCGAAACCGGACCTTGTCTTCATTGCCCAGGCTTTGGAGATTGATTCTTACGCTGTTGTATTCCGGAAAGTCCGGACTTTGCGCTGCCCAACCAATGCTGGAATACGGATTTTCGTTGGCAAAACTTCTGCTCCAGTTGTAGCCGCCCAGCTCAAACCAGCCCGATGGCACCAATGACCAGTCTTCGCCTTCATTGGTGGAGTACTGCATGTACCCGACATCCGTCCTGCCATAAAAACCTATGAACCAAAAGGCACGGGACAAATAAAAGCGATGGCTGAAATTCAGTCTGGGCTCGTTCAGGTCCTTCAGATTGAAATCGCGCTCAAGCTCCAGGGCGGAAAGACCTGTACCCCATCGACTGGGAATGAAAAATGAATAGTCGTGCCCTGCCGAAATGCCTTCGCTGATCCTCCAGGGGCTGTCCCACTCGTATTCGCCCTGGTCGACGGGTGGTCCGGCCAGCTCGATATCACCAAGCGTCATGTCGCCGTCATGGCTGCCGGCAACAACCAGTCGGCCATCCTCGATATGCAGTGAATCGATTGAAGAAGACACCGTGGATTGACTGCCCGTGTCCATGACCCACTGCCAGATGCCGTCGGAATCGACCGCAGCCAGAAAATGCTGCTCGTTTTTCCTGTCCCCGCAGCTGGAGGAGGTCAGCTTGAAATCACCGGGTGAAGCTTCGTAATCAAGCGGTTCAAACTCGGCTTCACATTTGTAGGCACCGCCAATCACCAGGGTGTCGGCCACCGGTGGAACCGAGGTTGGACTGCCTTTGATCAGCCCGATGCCATTGGCAACATCATCGCCCTTGCCGCGGCCAACGCTGACCCAGCTCCAGCTGCCGGCGCCGTCCAGCTTGGCGACAAACACATCGCTGTCTGTGGACTTTTCCGATTCGACCTCGATTGAGCCAAAATCGGCCTTGTTGACAAACGCGCCGGTGATATAGACGTTGCCGCTGCCATCAACGACCAGGCCATTGACGCTGTCGGCGTATTTACCGCCTGCGCGCTTCGCCCACACCAGATTGCCCGCTGCGTTGTAGCGCGCCACAAATATGTCCTGTGTGCCGCGGGCACTCAGCTGCGTGCCGGACCCGAAGGTGGCCTCGCCGGAAAAAGTTCCGGTGACGAAAACGTCGCCGCTCGGCCCGACATCCGATGCCGTCACCACGTCCTTGTCGATGCCACCCAGGTCTGTCGGCCACACGCTCCATGCAGACGTGGACAGTCCGACCAGGAAAACAAGGGCCAGTCCGGTGCAGAAAGTCTTGGGTTTGAACTCAGGCTTGGTCATGGCTTTACTCGTTGAGCTTGTCAATATTGAGTACGCGCTGAAAGCGGAACGTACCGCTGACAAAAATGGTTGAACGGTGCAGCCCCGAAATCGCCTCACTGAAGGTGCCCGCCACCTCGGTGCTGCCCCAGTCGGGGCTTTCATTGCCTTCCGGATCATTGCCGGAAAAACTGAATTCGATCTCGCGCGTAACCGGATACGCCTCTTCCCTGAAATTCAGAAACTCGGGGTCAAGGTTGTCGTGGTCGGGGTGATAACGGTGCAAAAAAGGATTGGTGGGGTGCTCCGAACCCAGCGCAATGGTGCCGGTCAGCAGGCCGCCGGGCCCAAAACTGCCCTGCAGCTCAAGCTCGCTGTCTTCCAGATCGTAGGCCGCGCTGCTCATACGCACGCCCACCGGCTCTCCGTCGCGCAGTACGGCTCCCTCAAACTGCGGCAGCAGCGTCTCGTCGGTAACAAGAACGTAATGACCCGGCTTGTCCACCACGTTGTAGTCGGGGTCATCCGGAGACGGCTTCCAGGTGCCTTCCTGCCACATTTGCACCACTTCATCGAGCAGCACGGTGCGGCCACCGGCATCAACATGCACGATCAGGCGCAGGGGGAACTCTCCGCCACCGGTGGTGACCGGTTCCACGCCGCCCTGCTGGGCCATGCTGACCTTGTCGACGCTGGCCACGCCCAGCCACAGTCCGGCAAAGCGCGGATCGCTGGCCTGTATCGAGCTGTCTGTCTGCAGTGATTGTGTGGACCCGCCCGATTCGGTCATCGATGGCGGCTGATAGACCGCCGCGGAAATCTCGACCAGACGGCGGCTTCCCAGGCCGTTGGAAATCTCCAGAACCTGTTCGGCATTGGACGCAAACAGCGCGGCCCTGCGCACGCCCAAATTGAGAATTCTTGATTCGTCCACCGGCAGGCTGATGGTGGTTTCATCAGGGATAAAGGCCCATACGCGCTCACCGCTTTCCTCGTCACGGTTGCCCATCATCAGCGGCACCGGAACATCCGCATCCAGCCGGCGCAGCCGGATCTGATTGCTGGCACCGCTGTTGTTTCTGATCACCAGGCTGTCGCGGGCCGTGCTGGCACCAAAATCAAGCCGCACGCCAAAATCCATTTCCACAGCCAGCGGCCCCTGATAGCTCGACTTGCCGCTGGTATAGACCCAGTACGCCCGCCCGCTTTCAATGCGATCAATTTTCGGGCGATCGATTTCCACCCAGCTGCCGTCGCTTTCAAGCTTGTATATGGTTTGCCCCTGATGGGCTTCCGAGTTTGCAAACCAGCTTTCAAACGTGGGGCCCAGCGCGGGGTCCACCGGAAAGCCGGTCAGCTGAAATCCGTCGCTCTCCCAGGTCATGGGCCGCAGAACCGGGCGCCCTTCGATCTTGAGCGTTCGCTTGCTGGAGCCCATCAACCGCACAAGATAGGCATTGTTGGCGCCAATCGTGTAAAGGTTGGTCAGTACGCTCTCGGATCGCTCGGGCGGAAAATAGCCATACCAGCCGTCAATGGTCAAAAGCTCTTCATCGGGGTCCTGAATGAAACCAGCCGACCGGTCATTCGGAATCCAGCGCCATACGCTGGCCACGGGCAGTCCTGCAAAAACCTGTTCTATGGCCCTGTTGTCGGGCTCCACCTCCACATGGATGGCGTTCCAGCCCGGCTGCAGCTCGATGGTCTGCGTGATGGTGCCGCCCCAGGCCACCGTTGGGGCACACAGGGTCAGCGCTAAACAAACAAGAATCGTGAAGTTACGCATCGGGTTCAATTGCTCCATGTCGCACTCAGTCGGCCGGGTCGGCCGGCAGCGCCGGTGGTTTGCGGCTTTGGCCAGGCCCGGCCGACAGCGCCGGCGGGGGCTCTACCGATTCAAAAACAGCCTCGTCAATCCTGAGCGAATGACGCTGCTCAATATCGGCAAACAGCTGGTCTTCAAGCGCACGGGCGCGCTCGCGGGTCAGCCGGTGCCGTATGCCGTCGGCCACCTGTTCCAGGGGCTGGACGCGGCCTGGCTCGAAGGCGGCCAGCCGCACCAGGTAAAAAGCGCCTGGGGTTTCAATCACCGGGGTGACAGTGCCGGGCTCTTCCAGACCAAAAGCCGCTTCCAGCACCTTGTCCGGCCACTGATAATTGCGCTCGGACGCATCAACCAGCCAGCCCACCACGCCGCCCTGGTAACGTGACGAGCGGTCATCCGAATACTCCACTGCCAGCGGGCCAAAGTGGCGCGTGTCAGCAGGCAGTTTCAAGGCTTCCTCCCGGGCCGCTTCAATGTATTCAAGACGCTCAGCGCGCTCATCCTCATCGGCGCTGCGCGGCACATCAACCCGGATCATGGCCACCTGGCGACGATCGGGCCGGGTAAAGGCATCGATGTTGGTCTTGTAGTAATCCGCCACGGCATCGTCGTCGGCAGCGCCGGCCTGCAGCTTTTCGTCCAGCCGGGTTTCACGCAGGCGCTGAATCAGCAGGCGCTCGACCAGAGCCCTGAATTCAGGCTCCTCGGCGATGCCGGCATCGTGCGCTTCCTGCACCAGCATGTGGTGGTGCGCCAGGTCCCTGAGAAGTTTTCTGCGGTTGTCTTCCGACTTGAAGTACAGCGGCCGGTCGGGGCTGCGGCGCTCCATTTCCTGCGCAAATTCGCCAGCCGTGATCGCACGATTGCCTATTCTTGCCACCACCGGATCATCAACATCAGATGACTTGCAGGACGCCAGCAGCGCAACAGCAAACCCCAGCGTCACCATTGAAATTCGGATGCTCACAATCCACCTCCGCCGTTGTTTTCACCGGCCTCAAACCGGTCGTTGAACAGGTAGTCGAAATCCAGGGTGGTCGTGGCGCTGGCGCTGTTGTTGCTGTCGTCCACTTCAATCGATTCACCGACGATGCCGGCGCCGGCCACGTTGATCACATGCTCATCCGGCCCGGCGGGCAGACCCGGATCGATTTGCGCCGTGATTTCAAGCACCAGCGTGCTTTCCGCCGGCATGGCGGTTTCCATATCCAGAGCGCCGCTGCCGGAGGGTGATTGGCAAACCGCGCCGCCGGATCCTTCACAGGTCCAGGTGGCCGACAGCACGCCGTCAGGCAGCTCATCGATAATCTGCACCCTGTCGGCCAGCCCCGGCCCGGTATTGATCACGGTGACTTCCCAGGTCAGCCAGTCGCCCGGCAGTGCGCTGGCGGCGTCCACGGTCTTGAGCACCTGCACATCGGCCTCGGCGGGCACAACTTCGATTTCGACGGCGTCATAATTGTTGTCCGATTCCGGATCGCTGCCCTCACCCTCGAGGATGGCTGTCAACTCGTTGAGCAGCATTTCGCCCACCGCCAGATCGGCATCCAGGCGCGCATGAACAGTAAAGACGGCCTCGCCGCCGGCCTCAACGGCGATTTCCTCATCAATGGCGCCGCTGCCCGAGCCTGGGCAGCTTCCCCGACTGGCGCTGCAAGTCCAGTACTCGAATGCCATGCCGGCTGGCGGCGCATCGGCAACCGATACCCGCAGCGCATTGCTGGGCCCCTTGTTGCCAATCACCAGCGTGTATTCGATCAGCTCATCGGGGGCCGCCTGCGGGGATGACACGGACTTTTCCGCGTAAATGTCGGCAATGACGTTGACGGTGCTGCTGACGAGTGAATGGTTGTTGTCCGTATCCGGGTCATCGCCATCCAGGGGCGCTTCAACCTCTGCCTCGTTGGTCAGCTGGCCGCGGAAAGCCGGATCCACGGTGCCGGACACTTGCAGCAGCATGCGCTCGCCCGCCAGAATATCGACCAGCTCGTCGATGTCCCCGCTGCCCGATGCCGGGCAATAGGTGCCGGCGGTGTCGCCCGGAATGGGCATACAGGTCCAGCTCGCATCCAGTACGGCCGCGGGCAGCTCATCGAGCACCCGCGCGCCCAGCGCGTGGCTTGGGCCTTCGTTGAACACGTTGATCAAAAAGCGGACAGGGCCGCCGGCCACCAGTGCGCTGGATTCGCCATCGATGGTCTTGACGATCTCCAGATCGGTGACCACGTCAATGGGCGATTCAGTCGTGCTGCTGTGGTTATTGGGCGTAAGCGCCACCACGTGTGCCGGCAGCTGCGCGGTTGCCGTGTTGACAAACGTGCCGCGGGCACCCGGGTGCACCAGGGCCGTCACGCTGTAGTCAATGCTGGCGCCCGGCGCCAGATCAATCAGATCCGTCAGTGAATCCACCGCCGAACCGGCCGCACCACCGCAGAAACCCTGGGGCTTTCTGGGCAACGAAACCAGTTCGGCGCCGCTGGCATCCACCGCGGCCAGCAAGGACACCTCGTCGCCGACCATGCGCCGCACGCCCGGCAGCGCCGGGTCATCGAGCCTGTCTATAACATCAATGCTGCCGCTGTCCCAGTCGCGCTCGAACACGAGGACACCGCCGTCATTGCGCGAACCGGCATACAAATACTGCCCGTCAGGCGACAACACCAGAGCGCTGACGCCGTCCAGGCCGACATCAACATCGTAGCCGTCACGCACCTGGCCATCCCAGGTCAACCCACCGTTATCGGCATTGCGCACAAAGCGCGTGATCGAATCTTCCGACAGGCTGGCCGCATAGACATGCCGCCCCTGGGGGCTGACCGCCAGCGACTGGACCAGACCCAGCCCCACCACCGTGCGCTCGCCCTGGCTGTCGCCGTTGGCGATGTAATCCGTATAGCTCAAATCACCCTGGTCGTTGAGCGCAAACATGACAATGGCGCTGTGGCCCGCCGCGGCCGCATACAAATGCAGGCCGTCGGGGCTGATGACCAGGTCGCGAACGCCATCCAGCACATTGAGCGGCAGGCTGATCCCGCTGCGCAGGCTTTGCGACCACTCAAGCCGGCCGTCAACCGGGTTGCGCCGGAACACGGTCACGGCGCTTGAACCGCGCGCCGCCACATAGACCCGTTCATCATCCGGCGACAGCACAATGTGCTGCGGTGCGTCCAGGCCGATCACATTGCCCCGGCCATCGCCCAGCATTTCCACATATTCAAGGCCCGGTTCGTCACCATCAACTGTGAACTGCGCAATGCTGCTGCCGCTGCCGGACACCACATAAAGATGCTGCCCGTCATGCGAGAAAGCCGCTGCGGTGGCACCTGTCAGCCCGCCGGTCTCGGCCACGACCAGGCCGTTGACGTCAGTGATTTCATCGCCTTCAAGGCTGTCAACCAGGGTCAGTGCGCCACTGGCAATATCGCGCGCAAACAGCTGCAGCCGTCCGCCGGCTGGCGATACAGCGGCCGCCCGGCGGCCGTCATCACTGATGGCCACGGCGGTCAGACCGGTCGATTCGACATCACCAGTCACGTCTTCAATAATCAGCGGTGCCAGACCTTCGCACTGCCACTGGCCCGAGCCGGCCACTGCGCCGGGCGCGCCCAGCTTGGGCTGGTTGCCCGGCAGCACCGGCAGATAGTCACCGACCTCAATCGCCTTGATGCTGCTAGGCCCGTGGTTGGTGACGGTAAACGTCCAGCTGGCATCCTCACCGGCCACCATCGGATCAGTGAGCGCTGTCTTGGTGACTTCCAGGCCGGAATGTGCCTCGACAGGCACAATCTCCGCCGCAAGGATGTCGCCCTGATCGGGGTGACTGAAGGCCGGAGATGACTCCAGCATGGCCAGCAGATCAAATTCACCACGGGCATTGGCCATGACGCGCGCCTCGATCTGATAAACCACGCGGCTGTCGGCCATCAGGTCGATCGTGTCGCGCAGCTGCTCCTCTCCGGCCCGACGACAGCTTGAGCCGGCCAGAATATCGAACAGATCAATGCTTTCTCCACCGAACAGGTACAGCTGGCGTCCGTCATTGCTCAGGGTCAACGCAGCCGGGCTGTCCACGCCTTCGCCCCCGGTGCGGGTACCCAGGTACTGCAACGCCGAGGTCGTCGGGTCTTCAACAAAGGCGCTGATTACACGCTGTTCGTTCGCGCTGCCGCGCCCGGCAAGGTAAATAACGCCGGTGTGCGCATCCACAACCACCCTGTCCGCGCCGGCAAGCCCGCCGGCGATGTCGGGCGGTGTGCCAATCACATCGCCGTCAGCCACCTGTTCACGCTGGCGGATGACATGATCGCCCGGGCGATCGTACAGGGTCAGCGTTGCATGGGAGCCGTCATCGGAAAGCACGGCCAGCACGCCGTCTGCACGCATGTCAAACGAGCGGATTCCTGCCAGCCCGTCAACCTGGCTGCCGCCGCCATCGTCTCCGCCCTGGCGGAAATAGCCGTCCGCTTCCAGCCGCCCGTCGGCGCCACGCTCAAAGCGAACAATAGAATCCGAACCCGCAGCCACCACCCACAGCCGGCTGTCGTCATCCAGCAGCCTCAGCTGTGCAGGCGACTCCAGCCGCTCGACACCGTTCTGGTTGTTGCGGCGCACCTGGACAAAGGCGAGCGCACCGGTTGCGGCATCACGCTCAAGCACCGCCACACCATTGTCCAGCTCACCGGCCACATACAGATGGCGGCCGGCCGCATCCATGGCCAGGGAGCGGGCACCGGCCAGACCGTCGACCGCGCCAATGCCATCACGAATGACATCAATGAAGCTCAGCTTGCCCGTGTCCATGTCGCGTTCGAACATGGCCACGGCATCATCACGGCTGCCCGCCACATAGACATGCACACCATCGGGACTAACCAGCACGTCCGCACCACCGGCCAGGCCGTCAACCTCACCAGCGCCCCCGCTGGCAGGCTCATGGTTGTTGAGCGTTTGAAGAAGACCGAGTTCGCCGGTCATGGTGTTGCGTTCAAAGACCAGCAACGCGTCGCCGCTTCCAGTCGTGCCGGTTACATATACATGCTGTCCGTCCAGGCTCAGCGCCCCGGCGCGCGCGCCGGCAAAGCCGTCATCATACGATTCGGCCGGCTGCAGCAGTCCCGGCTCGATATCCGGCAGGCACATCCAGTCTTGCAGCTGCAGCGCTTCGGGAAGCTCAAGCGCCAGCCTGCCACCGGTCATGACGGCGGGACCATGGTTGCTCACTGCAATGGCAAACTCAAAAGGCGCTCCGGCCACGGCCGTTGCCGGCAGATTCAAGAACTCCACCGTCACTTCGGAGCGGGCGTTGATCACGGTGTCGTCATCAACCGCAACATTGTTGCCGCCGCCCAGATCGGTGATACCGGCCGGCATGTCAACCCGCGCCTCGTTGATCAGCCGCCCTTCGGCATCGGGCCTGAGCAGGCCCGTGGCCTTGATGATGACCGAGGCGCCCACGTCCAGAGAAACTGCGGCATCCACGTTGCCGGAAATTTCACCGTTGGGGCAGCTGCTGTTGGACAGGTCTGCGCCCACCACCTGGCACGACCATTTCACCGCGCTGAACTGGTCGGGGAACACATCGGTGATGCGGGCGTTTTCAACCAGGCTGGGGCCTTCGTTGTAAACGGTGATCTCGTAGGTCACCTCGTCACCCGGCACCGCACCGCCGCCACCCTGGGTCATGACGCCGTCCGGTTCCAGGCCGGACGATGTCAGATCAAAAACACCCAGCGCGCTGTCACCACCGGCAGCCACGTACAGGCGCTGGCCGCCGGGCCCGGTCCACAGACCGGCCGGCCCGTCCAGCCCGGGCGCATTCGTCAGGGTACTGGCAAACTGCAAGCTGCCGTCATCGGTATCGCGCTCGAACAGCGTGATCGCATTGCCGGATTTGGACGCCGCCACCAGGCGGCTGTCATTGCCGCCCGCAAGGCTCAGCGCGCCCACGTCTGCCAGGCCTTCGATGCCGTCTGCCCCGTCGATATAGGCCTGTTCAAACTCCAGCCGCCCGAATTGGCTGCTGGCGCTGCCGGCATCACGCGCAAAACGCACCAGCGCATTGTTGCCGCCACCGGCCGCATACAGGGACTTGCCGCTGGCGCTGATCAAAACCCGCGACACGTCCAGCAGGCCGCTGACCCCGCCAATCAGATTGCGGCGCGACTGCTGCCAGGTCAGCGCACCGTATGATTCGCTGCTGCTGTCGCTGTCACGGGCCAGCACCACCACCGCATCGGACTGGGTGGCGGCCACATACAGGTGTGCATCATCGGGCGACAGGCCCAGGTGCACCGGGCGCAGCATATCGGTCACGCCGTCGGTGCCGTTTTGAACCATTTCCTGGAATGTCAGCGCCCCAAAATCACCGCTGTCGGAATCACCTTGTCTCGCCAGAACAGCTACGGCGTTGCCATTGGCGCCAGCCACATACAAATGACTGCCCTGGCTGTCCATGGCAAGCGCCCTGGCCCCCGACAAGCCGGCAAAGCCATCGGCGTTGTTTTTGTAGCGCGCCAGCCACGTCAGCCGTCCGCTATCCGCATCGCGGACAAAGGCCACCACCGAACTGTCCAGCGCGGAACTGGCGTAAACATGCTTGCCATCGGGGCTGACCAGCACGTCGGAGACACCGTTGAGCCCGGACACCGAATCTTCGCCGTTGAGCACCAGCTGGACAAAGGTCAGCGGCGCATCGCCGGTGGGCCCGCTGCTTGGCGCCAGCTCATAAACACCCAGGCCAGGCTCGCCCGGAGCCGCCACATACACATGGCTGCCGCCGGCATCCGTTCCGGTCACGGCCACAGCGTCTGACAGCCCGCGGAATTCGGCCAGATGGTCGGTTTTGTCGATATGCAAGCGCGCGGCCCGGCCCAGAATGCCGGCTGTCAGGGCACTTGTTAACTTGACTTCCCCGCTTTCCTCCCATGCCAGGCTGGCGCTGTTGACAACGCACTGGCGCTCGGGATCGAGCGGCTCGGGGCAGGACTCGCCCTGCGCTTCGGGTCGCGTGCCGACAGACAGATCAATGATGACCTCTCCGCCGGCGGCCACATTGACATCGAGCTCGACATCGCCGCTGCCCGAGTCCACCGAGCAGGACGAAAAGCCCTTGCGGTCGAAGCGCGTCACCGCACCGTCCAGCACCGCGCCGGCAAACAGCATGTCGTGATTTGCACTGAAGGCCAAGCTGGACAGCCCGCCAAGCCCGGACTCGTCGCCAAGATCCTTGTAGCGATCGACCAGGGAAAGTTCGCCGCTGTTGCGGTCACGGCGCAGGGCCAGCAGGGTGTCCGTTTCAAAGGCGGCCACGTAAACGCTGCCGCCGTCCGCGCTGACCGCAACGGCACGTGGCCCGGCCAGATCCGGTATCCGGTCGCTGTCAAGCTGCTGTACAGGGCTTTCCAGACGACCGAAGCTCTGGCTGCCATCATCGTTGTTGCGCGGCAGCACAACCACGGCATCGGCATCACGGCCGGCCACATACAGGTGCCTGCCGTCCGGCGACAGCGCCAGATCGGCCGCGCCGACCAGGCCGGCAATGCCCGGCGAGGTGCGCGACTGCATGTACTCAAGATCGCCGCTGCCGTTTACCCCAAAGACCTGCACGGCACCGCTGCCGGCCGCAGCGACATAAACATGCTTGTCCTCCGGGCCCGTCAGCACTGCCACGGCGCCCGACAGTCCCGGCACATCATCGGCATCAATGGTTTGTTTCAGCGTCAGCAGGCCAGTGGCGGAATCGCGCGAGAAAGCGTGCAGCGTGTTGCTGCTGGCACCCGTCACGTAGACGGTCTCGCCATCGTGACTCAGCGTCAGTCCCTGGGGCTGATCGAGCATCTCCGGCCCGCCGTTGTCCGGCGACAGCGTCTGAAGCAGGCGCAGGCGACCATAGTCGTCGCTCTGCGAGTCGGTCAGTTCCGGTTCGAAAACCAGCAGGCTGTTGTCCACCTGGCTGACCACGTAAACAAATTTGCCGTCATCGCTGACGGTGACATTGCGGGCACCGCGCAAGCCGTTGACCACCGTGCCATCAACGTCCTCATCGCCTTCGGCAATTACCTCATCGGCAACCAGCGCGCCCGTGGCCTCGTCAATGGACAATGCAGCCAGCCCGTTGCCGGTCTGCCCGGTCACGTACAGGCGCGCAGGCATCACCTTGTCATCCACCTGGCGAGCCCAGGCCATGGCCGACACGCCGCCCAGCGCAGCGCTGGCTTCGGTAACGGCGACAAGCGTCGTCTCCCGCTGAAGCTGTCCGGCGCCCACGGCGCGACACGACCAGACCGCGTCCGATTCATCAAAGGCGGGGTTGTCGGACAAAAGATCGCGGACGGCTACATCCCTGGCATGGCTGGGGCCGTCGTTGGTCACCACAACCTGATAATGCTCACGCTCCCCGGCCACCACGCTGGGTCGTGCGCTGGTCTTGGTGATTCCAACAGCACTTTCCGGTTTCAGGGGCAGTGATTCCGATTCGGCCGATGTGTCATCAGGATCACCCTGATTGATCACATCATCTTCGAACTCCAGCTGCGCCTTGTTCTCGATGATGCCCTCGGCGCCGGGATCAACCGTTGCGGTAATGGTGAACCGTATCGTTCCATCCGCGGCAATAAACACTTCTTCCGCCAGATCGCCATTGCCCGAACCCGCACAGCTTGAACCGCCGCGGCGCGCAAAGGCGGCCACGCTCTGGCTGCCCAGCGAAGGCAGGTAGATATGGCGGCGCGCGCCCGTTGAAACCGCCAGCCCGTAGGGGCGGTTCAGGCCAATGATTCCGCCGGTATCGTTCTGGCGAACCTCCAGCGGCTGCAGCTGGCCGAACTGGCTGCCGCTTCCGCTGGTATTGCGTCCCAGTATGATGAGCGCATTGCCGCCATCGGCGGCGACATAAACACGGTCATCGTCCGGATCAATGACCACGGCGCGCGGGCTCAACAGCGTTTCCAGCCCTTCGGTCGAGTTGCTCAGGGTTTGCTGAAACTCCAGTTTGCCAAAGCGGTCCGGCAACGTTGAATCATCCATGCGGCGCAACACGGTCACGGCGTTGTCATCCCGGGATGTGACAATGACGTGGGCGCCGCCGTCCCCGTCATTGCTGACGGCAATACCCGACGGCGAGGCCAGCTTTGCGCCATCGCTGCCGTCATAAACAGTCTGGCTCCAGGTCAGCGTCTCGCTGCCTGCGGTGCCATCGATATCTAGCACGACAACGCTGCCCGATTCAAAGGCACCGACATACAGCTGGGCTCCATCGCGGGACACCGCCAGGGCGACCGGCCCGCGCAAGCCCTGGATGCCTTCATTTTCGCCCTCGGCCGAAGCCACCGGCGTCAGGCCGCCATCGCTATTGCGCGAAAGCATGACAACCTTGTGGTTGAAGCGGCTGGCAACAAACACATACCCCCCTTCCGCCTGCGCAGCAATTGCCGACGGGCCGCTCAGCCCAAAGTCGTGCGCGGCAACAAACTCGGCATTGCCACCGGGCACCATTTCGTGGCGGAAGTGAACCACTTTGCTGTCGTCATCCGACACCACGTAAATGTCTTCATAATTGCCGTCATTTCCATCTTCGCCTGCGGCCGCTGGCAGCGAAATGACATCGATGGCACCCTTCAGGCCACTGACACCGTTGCGGCCGTCAATGAACGCCTTTTCAAACGCCAGATGGTGCCCGCGCTCAACGGCGGCCGAATCGCGCCTGAGAATGGCCAGCGACCCTTCCTGATTTGAACCAACCTGGCCATAGCCGACCACATAAAGCCAGCGCCCGTTGCTGCTCAGGGTGGCCGCGCGCGCCCCCAGCAGCCCGCTTGCAATCGTGTCATTGCCGGTGCCGTCATCCTCGCCATCAAAAACGGCTTCCAGAAAATTAAAGGTTGGATCGGGTGCCGCCCGATCAAAAACGCCCAGACTGCCGTCCTGCCCGGCCGAAAACACATGCTGGCCGTCATCGCTGAACACGACGCCCTGCACGCCATTGATGCCCAGCGGTATCCCGCCCGACCCTTCTGCGGCCGCGCCCAGTACCTGCATGGCATCCAGAATGCCGACGAACGGCTGGCGCCGGAACACCACCAGGCTGCTGGAGCCGGCCGCCGCGGCCACCACATGCTCGCCGTCCAGGCTGGTGGACAGCGCCGCCAGCCCATCAAGCGCTTGTGTATCAAACCCTTCAAGGTCTGCCAGGGTCTGTTCATGCGCCAGCGCGCCGCTGTCGGCATTGCGTCCGTACACGACAATGGTGCCGTCACGCCCGCCGACATAAATGTTTTCGGCCTCACGGTCCATATGCGAGAAGTCCGCACGTGGCTTGACAGAACCGGTCAGGTCAATGGAATAAACGCCATCTTCGGCCACCGACAAACCGCCGAAACCAACTTCTGCCTTGTCGTCCTGGCGCACAAAATGAACCAGGCTTCCCTGCCCCTGGGCGGCCTCCGGCACCGGGGCATCCAGCAGCACGGTTTCGGATTCGTCCTCACCATCGATGACCACCAGACGCACATCACCAATCCACCAACCGGCGTCTTCCCCGCCGCCGTTGCCGCGGCCAAACCCGAGCCGCAGTGCCAGTGAATCACCGAACTCGACAAGACCCGTCAGGTCAAGCACGACCGAATCAAATCCGGTGTCAAAATCTGCCGATTTTCCACACCATCCCCGCGCGCCGGCCAGCGGATTGTCCGCATCCATATCAAGCGTATCGGTGTAGCCGCCGCCCTGGACAAACCGAGCCTCGGTTCCGTCGATGTCCTTCCAGTCCCTGCCGCCGTTGTTCGAGTACTGCACAACGCCGATATCAACGCAGCCATCCGAGTCCTCATCAAAGCTGAACCGGTGCTCGAACGCCAGCTCAAGCCTGTCAACATTGCCCTCCTCGGGATCGTTGCCCAGTTCAGGCACCGCCACCGGCTCGACCTGGCTGAACCACTCAAGCTCGCGGCTGTTTTCGCCGTCAAGAAAATGCACCGGCACCGACTGGTATTCGTCATGCCGCCAGCTGTAGCCGGAAAAGGCCGCCAGCCCGGCAGACGATACATAAACATCGCGATCATTGGGCGCAACATGAATGCTGCTGGCACCCCACAGGGCGTTTTCCAGACCGTCATCCCCGGCCCCTGCCTGTCCCTCGAACGACAGCGCGCCGGTTGAATCGTTGCGCGCAAAAATGGCCACAGCATTGTCGCGCCGGCCGGTCACATACACATGCTTGCCGTCGTGGCTGACGGCCACATCAGCGGCGCCGTCCAGACCAGTGACCGGCGTTACGCTGTCGGAAGGTTCCGAGCTGTCCAGGGCGCGCGACTCCACGAACACCAGCTCGCCGAAATCCTCGCTGCCCTTGATATGCTTGCGGCTGAATACGGTCACGGCATTGGCATCGGCGGCTGCCACGTACAGATGACGCTGATCGGGGCTCAGCGCCATGGCCCGCGCGCCCGCCAGGCCTTCAACCCGCATGCCGCTGTCGTCGGGGTCGTCCACGCCATCCACTTCTGTTTCAAGCAGCGTCAGGGCGCCAAAGTCGGGCCCCGGCACGATATTGCGCTCGAACACGGCAATGGCGGCCGGCTTTTCCTTGTCCTCAGCGGCCGGTCTGCCGGCCAGCAGAACATAAACGTGATGCCCGTCGGCGCTGGTCAGTACGTCGCGGCCTTCATCCAGTTCCGAATCCAGGCCCCGGCTCAGGCTTTCATTGTGGGTCAGGTCGCCCGGGGTGGGCGTGGTGGCATCACAGCTCCAGGCAATATCGTTCAGATAGGGCTTGAACTTGTCTTCGACAACAACCGGCACGCCGTCCGGCCCGTCGTTGGTGACGGTAATCATGAACTGCACTTCATTGCCGGGCGTAACGCTGTCGGCGGCCAGAATTTCCTTGCTGATCTTCAGGTCGACCTCGGTCAGCACCCGGGTGCTCAACTCCCGGGTGTTGTTGCTCAAATCCGGATCAACCAGGCCGGAAGGCAGTCTGAGCGTGGCCTTGTTGGTCACCTCTTTCGCCTCGTCATCGTCCACCGGCACATCAATCTCAAAGACCACGCTGGCCCCCGGCGCCAGGGCAATATCCTGGGCAATCGGTCCGCTTGTATTGCCCAGCACTTTATTTTCACAGGCGGCTGTCTGCCCGTTGAAATCGCAGCAGCTGTCGGGCAAGACGTCTTCTCCGTACGCCCCTCCGCTGCCATCGTCAACAACCTCACACGTCCAGCTGGCACCTTCACCGTCCAGGCTGTCGTCATGCAACGGGTCTTCAACCCTTACGCCGCGCGCCGCAGACGGCCCGCGGTTTTCAACCGCAATCCGGTAGTTCACCACCGGCCTTTCCGCGCTTGAGTCAACGCCGAGGCTTTCCTTGATCAGCACCAGGTCGGCCCGGGCTTCAAGTTCAGCGCTGATGGCAGCATACAAATGTTCTTCGTCAACCGGCTCAATGTCTTGCGGCATTACAAGCTGCACCTCGCCGTCAAGCTGACCCGACGGGCCGGCTTCGGGATGCACCCGGCCACCCAGGGAAAAATGCAGCTCGCCGTCGATGCCCACGTTCACCTTGTGGTTGCTCAGCAGACCCGCGCCGGTGACCTCACCCTGACGGCCGCACTGGGCTTCGCCATAGCCGGGGTTACAGCAGGCATTTCCGGTGGCCGAGCAGGCCCACTCCACCGTGTCGTCCAGGAACCCGTCGGCCGTTCCAGCGGACAGCGGCAAAACAGCGTTGACCTCCAGTCCGTCAACGCTGGCCGGCCCGGAGTTTTTAATATCAAACGCCACGTGAAAGTCCTCACCCGGCACGGCGGTTCCGGTCTCACTGTCGTCATAGTCAACAAAGAGGCCCGTCAGGTTTTTTACAACAACACTGACATTTTCGCTGTAATGCTTGTCGGGCTCACCGCTGCCGGTCCCGGGGTCGGTCAGGGTTGCCTGGTTGTCAATTTCCACGCCGTTCGGGGTTCCACTTTTGACAGCAGCGGCAATGATGACCGTCATGGTCTGGCCGGCGGGAAGCTCAAGGGCGACATCTTCAATGTCTCCGCTGCCCATCTGGTTTTGATCGGGCACATCGCAGCTGGCCGGCCCGGCCAGGCTGTAGGCAAGCACGGCGCTGCTCTCCGGGTCCTGGGTGCCATCAACAGCCGACGAGGTTGCGGTGACGTACAGATGCTCTCCGTTGCCGTCTACAACCACGGCGTTGGGCCGCAATTCGTCCGGGAGTGTGCTTGAATGAACAAACGCCATCTCTTCGCCGGGCGAACGCCTGAACAGCGAAACGCTCTTGTCGCTGCCCGCCGATGAGGCCACCAGTACGCGGCCATCCACGCTCAGGGCCAGGTTGTTGATGCCCCTGATGCGCGGGGCCGTGCCCGAACCGGCGACGAACTCACGCTTGTCGCCCAGCGACCCGTCGGCAGCCGCTCGCTCAAACTCGACAATCGTTTGGCCGCCGCCGGCATAAACCCGGTCGTGTCCGGCCACAATCGTTACGGCGGCAATGCCTCCGGCGCTGTTTTGCAGCGGATAGGACTCCACTGCCACAAGCGCCCCGTCCGCCTCGTCCGCCCCGTCCGCCTCGATCTCAAAGACCGTGACAACGTGTTCGTCAGGCACCGCTGCATACAAATATTTGCCGTCGGGCGATATCGCCATGCCGGCCACTCCGGCAAGAAGCACTTGAGGGGTTACCGACTCATCATGCTCGGCTGTCGACTTAGGCTGCAGTACAGGCTCTTGACCATTGACACCCACTGCAAATTGCTTGATCTGACCGGCTGCGCTGTCGGCCACATAAAGGTTGCGTCCATTCGGTGAAAACGCCAGCGCTGAAATCGTGTCAAATGTCCCCTGCACGGCCTGGAGACCGACCGGGCCGGCGCTGCCCAACTCAAACAGCGCCAGCTCGTCACCCGAGCCGCCATCGCCGGCCGCAGTCAGCCACTCGCCGCCCGGATGCATGGCCAGAACGCGCGCCTGCATGGACGCATTGCCAAAATCAGCCGGCTCAATCCGGCCAAATTCATCGCCGCGCGTTGTTTCCCTGTCCAGCTCAACAAGCAGATTGTCGATGCTGGCGCCGACAACCAGTTTCGAGCCGTTCGGCGCCATGGCCAGCGGCCACGCGCCGCCCAGCTCATGGTGGTCATCCGAATCAATGCCGGCCATCCGGTTGGGGCTTTGGTCCCAGGTACAAAACCAGCACGGCTGGCTGCCCGGACACACGCCGGACACGCCCTTTAGAGAGTCATTCAGTACATCATTCAGCAGTGGACGAATGTCGCCGGTCATGTCGCTGGGCCCGGCATTGGTTATTTCAATGGAATAGCCGAACTCCTGTTCAGGCGCGACATTCTCAACGCTGGCCGCCTTGCTCAGCGACAAGTCCCAGCGCGCAACAACCGTCAGGCTGTCCTCGCCCTCACCAATGGTGTTATTGCTCGCACCCGCGATATGTGTGCCAGTGGCCGTTATGCTGGCCTCGCCAAAATCAGAGACGGCCCGGGCCACGCCGGGCTCGGACGGATTGCGCGGCGCGCGCGCATGGACAGTCAGCTGGCTGACTCCAGCGCCTCCAGTCTCGTCCAGCGCCAGCTTATCCAGCTTGCACACAAGGCGATAGCCCGGCTGGTTGATCACGCAGTCCCAGTCGCCGCTGCCAATGCTGTCTATTTCAAACCCTTGGGGAAAATTTTCCTCAAGCACCAGATCAGTGGCCCTGGAGGGGCCGTGATTGGTTACCTTCAGAGCCCAGTCAAAGGTTTCTTCTGCGTCGACCTCAAGCCCGCTCAAGCCCGTCCGCTCAATATCAAGCCTGGCCGAGGGAATCAGCTGGACCGTAACCTCATCGCTTGTTTCGATGACTTTTCCGCCTCCCCCGTTGTCATCCACCGGGTCGGCGCTCACCTCTGCGGTGTTGGCCAGCGTGGTTGATGAATTCACGGCGGCCGGCACCACCTTGACCTCCAGCGTTATTGCTTCACCGTTGGCCTCGAGAACGCCACCTTCCCAGTCGCACTCGATCGTCGTGCTGTTTGCGGATGAAAAAGGCGAACTGCCGCAGTCCCAATCACCGCCTTCGCCATTAACCTCGACAATGGAGTCAATGGCATCCTTGAGACTAAAAGTGTCGACCAGCCTTACGTTTTTGACCCCGCCATCCGATCCGGAACCGTTCGTTTTCAGGTTGGTGATGCTGTAGGTATAGGTCACCGATTCGCCGGAGGGAACCACTGTTGAGTCTGCCTCCTTGCCAACATCCAGCTGAATATTGGCAAAAACCAGCTGCGATGTGATTAACATCACAGTTATTGCAACTAAACGAGATGTGACGAGAAAGCCGGGTATACGTTGCTCAGGCCGCAGTATGGTGAGTAATTGCTTCATGGATCCCTCTTTCCACAGGCTGCAGACGCGCTGCTTGACTGATCAGCAACAGCCGTTGAATATTGGCCCCATTTTCTTGATACACATCAAGTTTGTCAAATTATTTTAATCTTCGCCCCTTCAAGGGCTAGTAAAGCCACTGCAAGTTACACAAAGCAATTAATACCCTAAAAACGCCTAAATGAGCATATCTGAAGACATCATGCCTCTAAAATCCCTTAACTTCCGTCATCCCCAAAGCAAAGCATGCCGGCCAGCAGCAAAAAAAGCGGCTGAAAAAAATCCAAAATTTCCTCTGTCCACAGGCACTCTGGAGTCCCGCCGGCCTCTGAATCGCACTTAAAAGGAACGATCCTGGCGAAAGCGCGCGCCGTAATGATCGTCCGCCAAACGGTCACCGGCACCCAGCACCGCCTCCCTGAAGCTCTGCCCCGCCACCGGTTCGGCCAGCACGCCGCGCCGCCGCAGCTCGGGCGACACCAGGCGCACAAAGTCCCGCACGCCGCCGGGGCGAATCACGCTCGACAGGTTGAAGCCGTCCACATCCGCCTCGCTCGCCCAGCGCTGCAGCTCATCCGCCACCGTTTCGGGCGAGCCCACAATGACCGGCCCGCGTCCGCCAATGCCGATGAAGTTGGCAATTTCGCGGGTGGTCCATTCACGCTCGTCATCCAGCGAGGTAAAGGTCTCCAGCGCCGAGCGATGGCCTTCCGAGCGCACGTTTTTCAGCGGCTCGTCCAGATCCACGCCCGACAGGTCCAGCCCTGTCCAGCCGCCAAACAGCGCCAGCGCCGCCTGCGGATCAACGTATTGTCTGTAGTCCTCGTATTTGGCCTGTGCCTGTTCGTCGGTATCGGCCACCACCACGGTGGCCATGGTGAAAATACGCACCGAATCGCGCGAACGACCGCCGGCTTCCACCTGACTGCGCACGTCGTCCACCCAGCGCCCGACCATTTCAGACGTCGGCCCGTTGAAGAAAATGGCCTCGGCATGACGGGCGGCAAAAGCGCGCCCGCGCGTTGAGGCCCCCGCCTGGAACAGCAGCGGCGTGCGCTGCCGCGAAGGCTGCGACAGCGCCGGCCCCGGCACCCTGAAATGGCGGCCCGAATGGTTGATCAGATGCACCCGCTGCGGGTCGATAAACACCCCCGCCTTGCGGTCCGCGCGCAGCGCCTCGTCCTCAAACGAGCCTTCCCACAGCTTGTAGACCACGTCCATGAATTCATCGGCGCGGTCATAGCGCTGGTCATGGGGCAGCTGTCGGTCCAGCCCCAGGTTGCGCGCCGACGAATCCTGATAGGACGTCACGATGTTCCACCCCACGCGGCCGCCGGTCAGATGATCCAGCGTGCCAAACCGCCGGGCCAGCAGATATGGATGCTCATAGGTGGTCGACGCCGTCACGCCCACGCCGATTTTTTCGGTGGCCGCGGCCAGCGCCGGAATAACCACGGTCGGGTCGAGAATCGGATACTGCACCCCGCCGCGCAGGGCCGCATCACCGCTGCCGCCGTAGGCATCGTACACGCCCAGAATATCGGCCAGAAAAATCCCGGCAAACCCGCCGGACTCCAGCGTTTGCGCCAGCTCCACCCAGTAATCCAGCTCGGTATAGCGATGGCTTTCATCGTCGGGATGCCGCCACAGGCCGGGCGACTGAAACGCCGGCACCATCATCTCGAAAGAATTCAGCATTATTTTTCTGCTCATATCGCCACCTGCTCCCTGGCTGTGATTTCTCCAACAGGCAGCCCGGTCTCACCGCCTGCAGACCCGGCTGCATCATCACTCTTACCGTCGACCACCGGGTCGCGGGCCGCAATGGAGGCCCACAGCGACAGCGCGCACAAAACAGTGATATAGCCACAGATGAGCCACGGCCGCTGACCGCCCAGGGCCAGCAGCGAAACGGCAATCACCGGCGTCAACCCGCCGGAAATGACCGTGCCCACCTGGTAGCCCAGCGACACCCCGGTGTAGCGCACCTCCACCGGAAACTGCTCGGCAAACCAGGCCGCCTGCGGCCCGTAGACCGCATCGTGCAAAATGTTCATGCCAAAGGCCATCACCAGCGGCAGAAACACCAGCGAGCCGGCGTCAAGAAACCAGAAATACGGCCATATGAAAACGGCAATGCCCGTGGTGGCCACAATGCTGATGCGCCGCCGCCCCCATTTGTCCGACAACCGTCCCCACACCACGCCGGACAACAGCCCGACGGCCGACACCATGGCCACGGCGGTCACCGCAGTGGTGGTGTCCCCGCGCCGCTCGGCCAGGTAGTTGATGGTGTACACCGCAAGAATGGCAAACAGCCCCGGCTGCGCCAGGCGCAGACCGATGGTCACCAGCAGCGCCCGCCTGTGGTGGCGTATGACCTGCTTGATGGGCGCCCTTTGCACCCGGCCGTCTTTTTGCAGATTGCGAAACTCGTCGGAATCAGCCACGCCCAGGCGAATATAAAGCCCGAAGGCCACCAGCCCCAGGCTGGCCAGAAATGGAATTCGCCAGCCCCAGGCCAAAAACTGCTCGGGCGACAGCAGCGCCTGAATCAGCGCAATGGTGCCGGTGGCCATCAGCATGCCCACCGCCGAGCCCACCTGGGTAAAGCTGCCAAACAACCCCCGGGCGCTGGCCGGCGCATGCTCCACGGTCAGCACGGCCGAACCGCCCCATTCGGCACCCGACGACAGCCCCTGCACCAGCCGCAGCAGCACCAAAAGCACCACCGCCGTCATGCCGATGGACTCATAGGTGGGCAACAGGCCGATCAGCGTGGACGCCAGCCCCATGGTCACCAGCGAAGCCGCCAGCATGCCCTTGCGCCCCAGCTGATCACCCAGGTGGCCGGCAATCGCGCCGCCCAGCGGCCGGGCCAGAAACCCGAACGCAAAAACTGCATACGAGGCAATGGTGCCCGCCAGCGTGGACTCATCGGGAAAAAACTGCCGGTTGAACACCAGCCCGGCCACCGCACCGTACAGATAGAAGTCGTACCACTCGATGCCGGTGCCCACAAAAGCGGCGGTCAGAACACGTTTCTTGTGCGCCAGCTGGGCGCGCAGGGACGGGGCCGGCGCAGTCATGACCCAGCCTCCCCGGCACTTCGTCGACGCCCCTGGCCGACACCTTGAACACAGGCGCTCGGCAAGCAGGAAAAAACAGACGCGCGGAAAGACAGCGACGGGCAAAAGGCGGTATTTATAGACATCGGGCGCTCCCAAGTTGAAAAAATCATCCACAACCGACGGAGCGCCAAATAACCTGAAAAGACCCGGATCCGGGTCTTTCTCATCTTCCGGCAGACAGAGCGCCCGCCGCAGGATTTGGCACCGTTCCAGTCAAACTGGCGGTTGTCCCGGCGTCACAGGGCCTGTCCCTCAGCCGATCTTGATGAGATGAAGGGAGAACTTAACGTGAATATTTGAAACTATCAACAGATTTAGTGCTTGAATGAGAGACGCCTCACGTCAAGGGCTTTGGAAATCGCCATACGCGCGACCGCCACAGCCGCGCCAAATAACATATAACTGAAACAGAGAAAAAGAAGGATATTATTTCAGCCGGCGCAAGCCGGCCAAAATCCGGTGCCCGGCCGAATCAATCCGGCGCCTCTTCCATGACCACCACCGTGTCGTACAACCCGCGCCGGCAGCGCTGCCGGCCGGCCTTGAAGCCGGGCAGGCAGCGCCGGTCGCGGAATGTCAGCGGTTTTTGACCTTGTCGGCCATGGCAATGATCTGGTCGGCGCTTTTGCCGTGAAGGGCTTTGCGGATTTTCTCTTCCATGGCCTTTTCGGGATTTTCCATGCCTTCAAGCTCGGAAAAGTCCACCTGGCTGGCAATGACGATTTGCAGGGCTTCGTCAAACTCGGCGCGCCGGTCAGCCGGCAGCTCTTCCTGGATGGCGGTCATGGACTCATACATGGCCTCGTCGCTGGATGCATCCAGTCGGGTGCCCCCCGAGCAGGCCACCAGTGCCAGAAAAAGCGCTGCCAGCAGAACGGTTGTCATGCCTCGAATCATCGGTTTTCTCCGTTGTTTTGGTTATGGGGTTTGTTTGCGGACAAACAGGCGGGGCCGTTGCATACAGGTGCTCCCTCTGCCCGGCCCCGCCCAAAACCTTACCACATGATTTTTGACGACCCCGAAACGACCGGCGCGGGCACGATTCCCCAGCGGCGGCACATTCTGGCAATATGGAGCGGCAAGGCAAGGAGGACGTGACATGCGTTATTTGATGTTTTTTCTGGCTGTACTGATCGCCGGCCCCGTGCTGGCCGACAGCTGCAGCCGCTCGGCGCGCATCAACAACAAGCTGGTTGTGGTGGGCGATTCGGTACGAAGGGTGGATGAGCTGGGCCCCGATCGCGAATGGCAACTTGAAAACCGCCATGGCGGGTCGGCGGGCATTCGCATGGATTTCTACCAGCGTGGCAAAACCGTTCAGGTGTATATAAAGGCCGGCAAGGTAAGCAGAATATGCCACTTGCGTGATTGAGTCATGTTTGGTGCGCGTGCTGAGCTGTTCCGGCGCAGCGCCAGTGCGTTGGCTCGTAACCCGGTACATTCCAGCCGCAAACAGTAAAAGCTCCGGTCAATGCCGTGGCTTTGTTTTATCTGACGCGCATATTTCGAACCGGCTTGTTTATTGTCGGAGGTTCGAATCCCGACTGCGGGTACGAAAAAGCCCCGGCAGAGGCCGAGGCTTCGTTGTAAATAATTGGCGCGCCCGGAAGGATTCGAACCTCCGACCGCCTGGTTCGTAGCCAGGTACTCTATCCAGCTGAGCTACGGGCGCTTAATGAAGCTGCGTATTGTGGCCAACATGACGTTGACTGTCAAGGTCGATTTTTCCGCACGCCGCTGGAAACAGCCTTACCTTCTTCCAGCGGCGCCTTTTTGACGTGTTTTTGACTTGAGGCAAATTGACGCAGTCTGTTTGCATCTATGATCTGGGTCGACTGACAACAGCCAGTTTGATCCTACGGAGGTTACACAATGGTTCAAAAGCGTTTATTTTCCACCTGGATGGGTGCCGCCGCGTTTTTGCTGGCATTTACGACTGCCTGCCAGGCCGACTCAACCACTGCTGAAGCAAACGGAGAGCAGGCGCAAGCTGCTGCAGAGGTTTCGGTCAGTGCTGGCGAGGCTGATTACAAGACGCACTGCCAGGCCTGCCACCAAGCGGATGGCAAGGGCCTTCCCGGCGCCTTTCCGCCGCTGGCCGACAATGATCACATCATTGGCGACAGCGACTATCTGATCAGCAATATCCTCACCGGACTTTCGGGCGAACTGGTGGTCAACGATGTCACTTACAACGGCGTGATGCCGCCCATGAGTTACCTGACCAATCAGGAAGTGGCTGACATCATTGCCTATGTAACCCACACCTGGGGTGACAGCGCTGATGCGGTAACCGTTGAGCGGGTGGCCGAACAGCGCGTTGAGCTTGGGCTGGAGGATCGCAGCAAGGGTGAGCGACACTCCGGCGCCAGCGAAGCCGAGCTGGCCTTCAAGGGCAGCCCGTCCACAATTGAGGGCGGCAAACGCGTGGTTTCTCCGGGCGCACCCGACATGACCCAGGAAGAGTTCGAGCGCTCGGAGCAGATTTATTTCGAGCGCTGCGCGGGCTGCCATGGCGTGTTGCGCAAGGGCGCCACCGGCAAGGCGCTGACCACTGACATTACCCAAGAAAAGGGCACGGACTATCTCAAGGCGCTGATCAACTTCGGCTCGCCGGCCGGCATGCCCAACTGGGGCACCTCGGGTGAGCTGACCGACGCTGAAATTGATGCCATGGCGCGCTTTTTGCAGCATGAGCCGCCCTTGCCGCCCGAGTGGGGCATGGAAGAAATGCTTGATACATGGACGGTGTTTGTGGCGCCGGAAGACCGGCCCGACAGCCCGCAGCACGACTGGGACGTGGACAACATGTTTGCCGTTACCCTGCGCGATGCCGGCGAGGTCGCCATTATCGACGGTGCCAGCAAGGAGGTCGTTTCCTACCTGCCAACGGGCTACGCGGTGCATATTTCGCGCGCGTCCAGTTCAGGACGCTATTTCACCACCATTGGCCGCGACGGCAAGATTGACCTGATTGACCTGTACATGGATCCGCCGCAGGTGGTGGCCGAAATCAAGATCGGTCTGGAAGCCCGCTCGGTCGAAAACTCGCGCTACCCCGGCTACGAGGACAAGCTGGCCATTGCCGGCGCCTACTGGCCGCCGCATTACGTGATCATGGATGGCCAGACCCTGGAACCGCAAAAGATCGTTTCCACCCGCGGCATGACGGTTGATACCCAGGAATATCACCCGGAGCCGCGCGTGGCTGCCATTGTCGGCTCGCACCAGCACCCGGAGTTTATTGTCAACGTCAAGGAAACCGGGCAGATTCTGCTGGTGGACTACCAGGATTTTGACAGCCTGCAGGTGACCACCATCGGTGCAGCGCGCTATCTTCACGACGGCGGCTGGGATTCTACCGGGCGCTATTTCCTGACCGCGGCCAACGAATCGGACGCCATTGCCGTGGTGGACGCCAAAGACCGCAAGCTGGAAGCGCTGATTCCCTTTGAGCGTACGCCCCACCCGGGTCGCGGCGCCAACTTTGTGCATCCCGAATACGGCCCGGTGTGGGCCACCAGCGCCCTGGGCAACGCCAACATCGCGTTGATCGGCACCGACCCGGAGAATCATCCGGAGTACGCCTTCAAGGTGGCTGAAATTCTGGAAGGCCAGGGCGGCGGCTCGCTGTTTGTCAAGACGCATCCTAAATCAACCAACCTGTGGGTGGACACCACTCTGCACCCCGAGCCGGAAATCTCACAGACGGTGGCCGTGTTCGACATCAACGACATGGATGCCGGCTACGAGGTGCTGCCCATTGCTGAATGGGCCGACATCGAACCGGGCGCCATGCGCATCGTGCAGCCCGAATACAACAAGGCCGGGGATGAGGTCTGGTTCTCGGTGTGGTCGGGCATGGAAGAAGAATCGGCCATCGTGGTGGTGGACGACAAGACGCGCAAGCTCAAGCACGTTATCAAGGGCGAGCGCATCGTGACTCCCACCGGAAAGTTCAACAACTACAACACACGCAACGATGTCTACTGACCTTGCGTAAAGCGGTAATCAACCTCACAAACGCCCCGCACCGCGGGGCGTATTGATGTGGAGCCCTTGAAATGACCTTCATGAACCTTTTTCGCCTGGCTGTAATTCTGGCCCTGTGCCTGCCGGCCGCCTCGCTGGCGGCCGATGAACCGGCCGATGACAGCAGCAACAGCCCGGCCAAACTTGACCCGCTGACCGTGGTGGCCCACCGCCAGCCGCGCCAGCTTTCGGAGGTGGCCGGCACGGTTACGGTCATCGACGCCGACCGGCTAAGCCGCGACATGGTTTTTGATGCGGCCGATCTGATTCGCTACGAGCCCGGCATGGCCATCGACAACGACTCCAACCGGTTCGGCTTTGGCGGCTTTCGAATTCGCGGCATCGGCGGCAACCGCACCGCCGTGGTGGTTGACAACATGCCGGTGGCCGACCAGTTCGATGTCGGCGCCTTTGCCAACACCGGCCGCGGGCTGCTGGAGCTGGGTCTGGCGCGGCGCGTTGAAATTCTGCGCGGCCCGGCCTCCACCCTGTACGGCTCCAAGGCGCTGGGCGGCGTGGTGGCCATTTCAACCATCAATGCCGATGACATTATCGCAGCCGGTAACACGGGAATGCGCGTGGGGCTGCAGGGTGCCACCGACAGCGACCGCATGCGGCTGAATTCCGCCACGGCCATGCGCCATGGAAACTTCGACTTTCTGGCCGCTGTCGTGGTCCGCCGGGGCGACGAGATACGCGCAGCCGGGCGGCCGCACGACACGCCGCGCGACCGACTGGACAGAAAGCAGCATTCAGCCCTGCTCAAGGCCGGACACGACTCACTCTACGGCCGCCTGCAGCTGACGCTGGATGCCAGCAGCGAAACGCGCAAATCGGACATTCGCGCTGCGCTGGGCCACAGCGCCCAGTTTGCCAACACTACCCGTCTGCTGGGTGACGACCGGCGCGATGCTCTGCGGGTGCTGCTCGACCAGGAGCTTGCCCCGCTGGGCCCGGTCAGCCGCGGCCACTGGAGAATCTGGCACCAGTACAATGACACCCGCCAGGAAACCCGCGACCTGCGACCCATTGCGCCGGTGCCGGTTGACGTATACCGGCGCTTTGAGCTCGACCAGAAAACCACCGGTGTCGGCACCGATCTGGAGTCCGACCTGCAAACCGGCATGATCAGCCACCGTTTTGGCTACGGCTTTGAGTACAGCCAGTCGCGCGTGTCCAATCTGCGCGACGGCCTTGAAACCCGCCTGGAGGACGGCCACGCCAGCAACGTGATTCTGGGCGAAGTTTTTCCGCTGCGCGATTTTCCGCGCAGCCGGGTCAGCGAGCTGGGCA
>Ga0209487_1000375_pt1 | contig 41065 bp, 29 predicted proteins | sample Poulit2012_FD_187524 | JGI IMG/M metagenome (GOLD analysis project Ga0209487, IMG submission 187524) | Agricultural soil microbial communities from Georgia to study Nitrogen management - Poultry litter 2012 (SPAdes) (version 2) | ecosystem: Environmental > Terrestrial > Soil > Agricultural land... | reverse complement strand
ACCGGCGCCCACTTCAAATCACCCGACTTCAAAAACAATGTATGCCGGTACAAATCAAACAACGACACATTCCACGTCCCAAACCGGAAAATATGATGCACATTCCCGCTCACCTTCCGCATATGCTCAAGCTTCGAATCCTTAATCCTCACCCCATGATCAATCAACGTCACATCAAACCGCTCATAATCAATCGAATTCAACAAACTCACCACAGCCGCCGTAATCCCGTTATTCAGAAAACCCCCACCATAAACAAGAATCTTCGTCTTCTCCGTCCCAAGCTTAAACAAATGCTCAGACGATTTCCCATCAAAAACCACCTCGACAAAACGCCGAGTTGCATCACCATCATCGTGATAACAGAATCGCTCAACAAACTCTCGCCGGTCTCCCTGATAGTCGACGGCTACCCCATCCGCCTGGTTAACAGCCTCAACCACCTCATTCACCTCACGACACACAGGACCAGGCAGCTCACTCACCTGAAGATACGTCCCGCGCTTTGCCTGATACTCCTTTTCATCATAAGCATAAAAAATCACCGGCCGTTCCGTCGGCAAGAATTCAAAGAAAATACTTGAGTAATCTGTAATCAAAACATCAACAATCGACAATACTTCATTCGTGTCAAAGGTATTTGGCACAAGAAAATGCCCTAAACCTTGCTCCTTAAAGAACTTTTCCGTGTAGTAATGCGCTTTGAGTAACACCACCCCTTCATCAATGTTAGCCTGAATGTTCTTCACGTCTTCTAAGATTTTCTGACTTTCATTTTTCTCCTTACCCAACTCACCACGCCACGTCGGTGCATACAGAACGATCTTTTTCGCAGTGAAAACACCAAGCTGCTGTCTCAGCTTATCCTTATCCGCCTTATACATTAAATCAACCCGCGGATAGCCTGTATCGAGAACCTGGCCGTTAAAAAGCGTCTCAATATCATGGGACTTCAACAACTTTTCGTACGTATATCGATTTGGGCTCACCAAATAATCCGTAAACAAAAAGTTCCGCTGAATGTTTTTATGATCAGCAAAACCTCTTTGTTTAATATCCATTCCCATTGTTTTAAGTGGCGTCCCATGCCAGATATTCGCGTACACTTGGGCTTCGCGCTTATGAAAATAGAAGGGGAAAGACGTATCATTAATCAAGTATTTAGCCGTCGCCAAATACTTCGCATAACCCCGTCCTTTATACTGCACAATCGTCACCCGCGGATGAAACCGAATCGATGACGGCACATGACTCTCATCCACCAACGCCCAGACATGCTGTAGATGTTGATACTTCGGATCCTCTAGTAAATATGTAAAAACTGCATACGGATTCCCCGTCATGCTCCCACCATGATAAGCCTCATAAAAAATCATATTCTCATTAACCGGTTTCGTTTTCCACGTCTTCGTATATAACGCCCGCTGCCGGTAACTCGAATGAAGCAAAAACTTACGCAACGGATTCAACAATAATCGAACTGAGTAGGGGATAACCCTCCGGATGATTTTCCTGATGATCGCCATAATACCCTCCGCCAATACTTGATGTCATTTGTCAAAATGTAACAACTAGTATTGGTGAAAATGAGGGAATTTATTACCCCTTTATAAGCAGTATCAGGTACACACAATTCATAATAGTGTATGTACCTTCCCACCTTATCCACAATACAAAAATCCCCTAGATTAGAACTTCATACTAATCTAGGGGGAGAATTCATGAATTCTGATTGTATTCAATTAAACATTCGGCTTAACAATTTCTCCTTGACGCTCAATTCCTTGAGCTGTGACCAGGTCAACGATCACACCGACAATTTCAGATGGTTCATACTGACCTTCTGGATTACCTTCAGATTTCGCATTAAGTGGATCAAACAAGTTTACTTGAACTCCATTATCCTTCTCTTCAGCAGCAACCGTTTTCATTAATGCTTCGGCTGCTCCCTTACTTGCGGAGTAAGCTCCCATTTCATTCAGGAAGAATTCTTATATCCAATGTTCGGGATTTTCTTCAAATTGCGTTAGAATCTTTCGTTGTAAGGCTGTTTTCACACTTGTTCCATTAGATAATCCACTAAATAACGTAATACCAGAACAATGCCATCATCATTCGTATTCAATGAAAACACTGGTTGTAATTTCAGTTCGTCACTCGGTAAATGTTCATTATGCTTCACCGCTGGCCCAACGGACCCTGAATCTCTCATAATCTTCTCAGCAGCTCTCCAATCACTATTAAAAGCCAAGACATATTTAATCTCATGCCAGACAAACGTGTTCCTGACCCCGACCATTTCAATGGACGCATCAAAAATGATACTATATTCGGGAGCTTAATGATACGACCGGTATTCGCATCTGAAGATAAACCACCTTGTACTTCCAGTAATTTGAAGTGAATTGACCTCAATCACATCACCGATGATGTCATTTATTTCAACCCGATGTCCCACCTCAAAATACCGCCGATATCTAATGACGAGATAGCCAATAATATTACTCGTTAAACCTCTCACCATAAACAGCAATAACCCCAAAAAGTAGGACCGTTAAAATGAGGACATTCATAGCTTGTATCCAAATGAAAAGGATGAGAAAAATTGAAAGTGTCATCATCGTTTGTTTTAATGTCTTTTTTAATCGTAATCACTCCCATTAGATTTTATTTTACATCTTTTTGTACGAAAGTCTAAAGGGAGGGAGAGCTTGCGAAACCAGGAAAAGTGGATTTTGAATACAGGAAAGGGGGGCGGGACAGAAATCCCATCAAAAATCGTTTGAAGTTTAGAGAAAGGTAAAGCCTGTTAAGTGGAATGCTGAAGAGAAACATAAACATGGATAGAATCTAATCTTTAGGCTTCATCAAATCTAATTTTATTTTTGTTGAAGAAACTCCAGTTGTCCGGGGCAAGTAGATTACTTTACAAAGCTTATTTAAATAATCAAAATGCCCTTCCCAATCTTCTCCAATGATAAAAGTATCTATTTCGTGGCAATGAATATCCTTTTTCTTTTGGGACCAAGATTCTTCAGGAATAACCTTATCAACATAACGAATAGATTCAACTATGGCTCTGCGGTGTTCGTAAGGGTAATATGCATGCTTCCCCTTAGTAGCATTAAATTCATCCGTTGACACGCCGACTATGAGATAGTCGCCGTATTGCTTTGCTCTTCGTAATAAATTCACATGACCCACATGTAAAATATCGAAAGTACCATACGTTATTATTTTCCTCAAGACGAACACCGCCCATTAAAACTGTTTTTTTATTAAATAAGGCATTATAGTTAACTTTAACGTATTCATAATAAAAAATAAAATGAAGTGTTAGAACTTTTTAAATGGTACAGAATCAAATTAGAAAAGCTCTATTATTCATATTGAATAATAGAGCTTTAAAAACTGCAAGTCAACCTACTTTATAAACTCCAATAAGTAAAATCAGAAGTTTCACACTCTGTTTTATCAAAAACACTTTTAATATCAATTAACACTTTGTTGTTATCTTTGTATAGGCCACTTAATGTGTTTAGGTCAAACGTTTCTTTTAGCTCCTTGTGGGGGACAGCGAACACTATACTATCTAGATCGTTTAATTCGTCTTTAGAGGATAGTTCGATGTCAAATACGTCTTGAACTTCTCTTTGGTCAGCTACTGGATCATAGACTAAAACTTTAACTCCATAATCTTTTAGTTCATCTATAATATCAATTACTTTTGTATTTCTTACGTCCGCAACATCTTCTTTAAATGTAATTCCTAGAATAGCTATTTTAGCTCCGTCAATATTTTGTTTAGCTTGAATCATTGTCTTAATGATATTGTTAGCTATATGTTTTCCCATATCATCATTAATTTTTCTGCCGGATAATATAATTTGCGAATGATATCCAAGTTGCTCAGCTTTATATGTGAAATAGTAAGGATCTACACCTATACAATGACCCCCTACTAAACCCGGGGTAAAGTCTAAAAAGTTCCATTTAGTTCCGGCAGCTTCTAAGACAGCTTTTGTATTAATATCCATCTTATTAAATACCATGGAGAGTTCGTTCATAAAGGCAATATTAATATCTCTTTGGGAATTCTCAATAACCTTTGAAGCCTCTGCAACTTTAATAGATTCCGCTTCATGGATTCCTGCTTCAATAATGGAATCGTAGACTTGTTTAATTTCCTTTAGGGCTTTTTCGTCTGATCCAGAAACTACTTTTACTATTTTAGTTAACGTATTAACTTTATCTCCAGGATTGATACGTTCTGGTGAATATCCAACCTTAAAATCTTCACCAAATTTTAATCCTGACTCTTCTTCTAGTATAGGAATACAGATTTCCTCTGTTGTCCCTGGATAAACAGTTGATTCATATACGACAATGGATCCTTTAGTCAAATTCCTACCAACCGTTTGAGAAGCACTGATTACTGGATGTAAATTTGGTGTTTTATCAATGTTAATTGGTGTGGGGACAGCGACCACATGAAATTTACATTTTTTTAAATCATCTTCATTATTTGTAAACATCATCGAAGTTTCTTGTACAGCTTTATCTCCCACTTCTTCCGTAACATCTAATCCGTCCCTATATTTGTTTAATTTATCATTATTTACATCATAACCAATCAAATCATACTTTTTTGCAAATTCAATTGCCAAAGGAAGACCTACATATCCCAATCCAACAACAGACAACTTTTCATCTTTTGATTGAAGTTTTTCGAATAAGCTCATAAAAAATCATCCTGCCTTTATAAATGTATTTTACATCTATTAAATAATATACCTTTATCTTGTCCGCTTGTATAGTATTTATAGGTAAATAATTATTACTGATTCATGACAATGTTAGAGATTTCACATGCAACATGGTATTAACTCATGAAACAATTGGATAGTATCAAATCCATATGATAAACTTACTAAAAGTAGTACAGTTTTATTAGAAGTAAACAATCTCTCTTATGTACTATATAGTCATCCAAACAATAATTGAATGGCTTATAGCTCATTCTAAAAATGAATAAAAGGAGATACATAAAACATGAAGGTTAAAAAAGCAATCATACCAGCTGCGGGATTAGGAACTAGATTTTTACCTGCTACAAAAGCACAGCCGAAAGAAATGTTACCTATCGTTGATAAACCTACTATTCAGTATATTGTAGAAGAAGCAGTTTCCTCGGGAATTGAAGATATTATTATCATATCTGGTAGAGGAAAGCGTGCTATCGAAGATCATTTTGATACGTCCTATGAATTAGAAGAAAAATTAGCGCGAGCAAACAAACAAGAAATGCTGGAGATCGTTCAATCTATTTCCCGCCTTGCTAATATACATTACATTCGTCAAAAAGAACCGAAAGGGTTAGGCCATGCTATTAACTGTGCCCATAGTTTTATAGGAGAGGAACCCTTTGCTGTCCTTTTAGGAGATGATATTGTTGAATCTAAAACCCCATGTATAAAACAGTTAATGGATGTGTTTGAAGAACATGAAAGCCCCATTGTTGGAGTACATGATGTTCCAGAAGAAGAGGTTTCAAAGTATGGCATTATAGACCCATTAACAACAAAGGATTACGGAGAAAGAATTAGAGCAATTAAATCTTTGGTGGAGAAGCCCGCTCAGGAAGATGCACCTTCCAATTTAGCTATTATGGGAAGGTATGTTTTAACTGCTGATATTTTTCCTATTTTGGAATCTCTAGAACCTGGAAAAGATGATGAAATTCAATTAACCGATGCACTGGAAAAGCTAAATGAAAAAAAACAAATACTTTCATATAACTTCTCAGGCACACGCCATGATGTTGGAGATAAACTCGGATTTGTGCAAGCTACAATTGATTTTGCATTAAACCGTGAGGACCTTCATAACGACGTAAAAGAGTATATAAAAAATAAATTAGAAACCTATAAAAAGAACTAGGAGTGAACGGTTATGGACATTTCAGTAATTGGCACAGGCTATGTAGGGTTAGTAACAGGAGTATGTTTAGCAGAGTTGGGAAATAGAGTCACTTGTATTGATACTAATCATGAGAAGATTGAAAAATTAAAAGCCGGTATAAGTCCAATTTACGAAGAAGGTTTAACCGAGCTGATACAAAAAAATATTGAAAATGACAATGTTCATTTTACAACCGACTATAAAGAGGGACTGTCGGAAAAGAAAGTCATCTATATCGCTGTAGGTACCCCTCAGGATGAGGATGGATCGGCTGATTTAACTTATATTAATGAAGTTTGTTTAGCTATTGCGGAAAATTTAAAACAAGACGCAGTGATCGTTACTAAAAGTACAGTACCTGTTGGAACGAACGAATATATTAAAAATAAAATTGAATCCAATTTAAACAATGATATAACAATTAAAATAGCATCTAATCCCGAATTTCTACGTCAAGGTTCAGCTGTTTATGATACATTTCATGGTGATAGAGTAGTTATTGGATCTGACGATGCAGAGGCTCTCAAGTTGTTAACAGAAATTAATGATAAACTAAATGTACCTATCGTGAAGACAGACTTACGAAGTGCTGAAATGATAAAGTACGCCTCTAATGCCTTCTTAGCAACGAAAATTAGCTTTATAAATGAAGTGGCCAATCTTTCTGAAAAGATTGGAGCAAATATTGACCATGTTGCGGAAGGAATGGGGATGGATCATCGGATCGGAAAACACTTTTTAAACGCAGGGATAGGCTATGGAGGGTCATGCTTCCCTAAAGATACAAGGGCGCTTGCCTCCATTGGCAAAAAAGTTGATTACAATATGCCACTTCTCAATAATGTTATTCATACGAATGAATTGCAGAAAAAAGTCATTGTAGAAAAAGTCGAAGAACAATTTGGTGATGTTGAAGGAAAGAACATTGCTATCTTAGGATTAGCCTTTAAGCCGAATACAGATGACATGAGGGAAGCACCTTCTATTTTAATTACGAAAAAGTTAATAGAAAAAGGGGCTAACGTCTATGCTTACGATCCTATTGCAATGACTAATGCTAAACGTATTTTATCTAAAGAAATTAAATATTGTTCAAGCATAGAAGAGGCTATTGAGAATGTTGATATTACGGTTATACTCACTGAATGGCAAGAAATAAAAGACTTTCCTCTTGAAAACTATAAAAAACACATGAAGCATCCCGTCTTATTTGATGGGCGAAACTGCTTTACATTAGAACAAGCGAAAGAAAATGATATAGAATATCACTCTATCGGGCGACCAGTAGTTCACCCAAACTAATAACGATTTTCTGAGGAACCCTCTTGTTTAAATTACAGGAGGGTTTTTTGCATATCTCATTGCTTTTTGACAATTTATTTATTTTGACCACTATGGTATAATTCCATGAGTATTACACTGTTAATAAAAAGAAACGCTTAGTCAAGAAAGGCTGAGAGACTTGAGTCAAAAGATAAAAATTGTTTTTTTTATATATCAAATGGGGGCCGGTGGAGCGGCTAGAACGATGTTAAATATACTAAACAATATAGATAACAATAAATTTGAACCTATTCTAGTAACTTTAAATTATGATGGAAGTTATGAACCATATCTTCATTCAGATATTAAATTTATAAAATTAAATACGAAAAGGCTTCGTTCTGCAATCATACCTCTTGCAAAATTGTTAAAACAAGAGCGTGCTGATATTATTTTTAGTACCATTCCAAACTATAACGTTGTAGTAACAATAGCGAAGTTGCTTTCTTTCACAAAAACCAAAATCATGGTAAGGGAAGCGGCATTTCTTGGTGGCAGTTGGAAAAAAAACATCCAATTACTAATTTATGGATTGTTCTATCGCTTTGCTAGCCAAGTTGTGTCATTATCTAACGGAGTGAAAAAAAACCTAGTAAAAAGATATAAAGTAAATCCTGAAAAAATAGAAGTTATTTATAATCCAATTGATTTAAATAGTATCCAGGATAGTGTCCTCCATGGAGTAATTGCTAAAGAACATCAATCCATATTTCAATCAAACGCAAAAGTTGTCATGACGGCGGGTAGATTAGTTGCGGATAAAGATCAAGAAACTTTACTAGAGGCTTTTGTGAAACTTAATCGAAAAATGGAGTCAGAATTAGTTATCCTTGGTGAAGGTGAGCTTGAAGTAGAATTACAGTTGAAAGCTAGAAGACTCAACATCGACCATAAAGTTCATTTGATTGGATTCCAAAGAAACCCTTATATTTATTTTGCTGAAGCCAATGTATTTGTATTAACATCAAAAAGAGAAGGTTTTGGCCACGTGTTAGTAGAGGCGCTTGCAACGGAAACACCAGTTGTATCGACAAAAGCGAAACCAGGTGCGGAAGAGGTTTTGGCAAATGGATTATATGGTGAACTTTGTGAGGTCGGCAATCCCGACGATATTGCCAAGAAACTTTACGATGTTTTGAGCTTGAACAATGAGGAGCTAACTCAACGAATTGAAAAAGGACTTCAACGCACAAAAGAATTTGATGCTAAAATTATTGTTAAACAATATGAAGAAACGTTTATTCAAGCCATAAATCAAGAAGAAATGCTCGAGAAGAAGCGGAGAGGGTAAAAAAATGCAAACTCAAAAAAAGGTTGTACATCTAACAACTGTACACCACCCATATGATCCTCGAATTTATCATAAAGAGTGCCAATCATTACAACGAGCAGGATTTGATGTTACTTTAATCGCTCAAGAAGGTTCAGCCGATGATCAAGAAAAATTAGTGAACCATATACCAGTTAAAAAGTATAAAAGTCGTATGAAGCGCATGTTCTTTGGTGCAATGGATGCTTATAAGAAAGCGAAAAGAATAAAAGCGGATGTCTACCATTTTCATGATCCGGAGCTCCTCCCTGTGGGATGGTTGTTGAAAAAGAAAAATAATATTGTTATCTATGATATTCACGAAGATTATGTAACGAGTATATTGCAGAAAAATTATATGAATCCATTTTTAAGGAAATTGATTGCTAAAATATATAAAGTAATGGAAAAACTATTTTTGAATAAAATGGAATTATGTTTAGCGGAAAAATACTATAAAGATATTTATCCAACAGGAAAGTGCATTCTAAATTATCCAATGGTTAACAAACGTTTTATGGAACACAAACGTGAGAAAGCCCCATTAGAACCAAAACTATTGTATACTGGTAATGTCACCTATGATAGAGGAGCGCTTATTCATGCAAGGATTCCTTTAATCGATAATAGATATTCTGTCCATTTTGTTGGAAAATGTGCAGGGACTATAGCAGAAGAAATGTATGAATCTGCCGGAAAAGAAAAAAGTAATATAACAATAGAAGGCATCGATCGTTTTGTTGAGAAGGAAGATATAGAAAAGCAATATTTAAGTCGAAATTGGTTGGCGGGAGTTGCTTTATTTCCTCCAACGGAACACTATATGAAAAAAGAGCTCACCAAGTTTTTTGAATATATGAATGCGGGATTACCAGTCATTTGTTCTAACTTTCCAGTATGGGAAAGATTCATGGAAAAATATCAATGTGGTATCGCTGTTGATCCGTATAATGATAAAGAGATTCACCAAGCTATAGAGTATTTAAAAGAAAACCCCGAAATCACAAAGCAAATGGGTGAAAATGGAAAAAACGCGGTAAAAAATGAACTGAATTGGCGTTCAGAGGAAAAAAAACTAATTGCTTGGTATAATCAATTATTAGGACAAAGTTAAACTAGAAAAGGAATGTTTTAAAAGTTGAAACAAAATAACGAACCCTTAATATCAGTTATAACACCTGCCTACAATGCAGAAGAATTTATAGAACAGACAATTAATTCTGTATTAAAACAAACATATCCATATTGGGAAATGATTATTGTTGATGATTGTTCGAAAGACAGCACCGTGAAAATTGTAAAGGCTTATGAACAACAGGACGATAGAATTCGTTTGGTTCAACTTAAGGAAAATAGTGGTTCCGCTGTGGCGAGAAATACAGCGATGGATTATGCAAAAGGAGATTATTTTGCGTTTTTAGATAGTGATGACCAATGGTTCCCAGAAAAACTAGAAAAACAATTGCGTTTTATGGAGCGTAATGATATTGCTTTTTCCTTTACGAAATATGTTAGGATTCATGAGGATGGAACCGAAACAAGAGCAATCACAGAGGCGCCAACTTCCGTGGGTTATGACGATTTAATGAAACACTGTGTTATAGGTTGTTTAACTGTTATGCTTGACCGAAAGAAGATAGGTGACCTAAGAATGCCAAACATTAGGACGCGGCAAGATTATGCTTTCTGGTTAAAATTAACGAGAAAAGGATTTCTTGCTTATGGGTTACCTGAAGTACTGGCGAAGTACAGACTAGTGGAAGGGTCGATATCAAGTAACAAAGTGAAGGTTGCAAAACAAAATTGGTATTTGTATCATCATATTGAAGAACAATCGCTTGGAAAAAGTATTTGGTACTTTTCCCATTATGCTTTGATTTCGATTAAAAACATTATTAAATATAAAATCAAATCTTAAATGATTTTGATGCTGATTTATGAAAAGTCTAGGCGGTGTCATTTACACTTATGAAAACATATATGCAGGAAATAATTAAACGAAAAGATTTATTATATTACTTAGTGAAATCAGGATTAAAAGCACAACATCGAAATAGTTATTTAGGGTATTTTTGGTGGCTTTTAGATCCTTTATTAAACGTCTTAGTGTACTATTTCTTGGTTGTCATTGTTCTTCAAAGAGGAGATAGTCCAGACTATCCATTGTTCCTGGTTACAGGACTTGTTGTTTGGCGTTGGATTAGTTCAGCCATTAATTCTTCAGCCAACTCCATATTGAGATACAGTTCCATTATCAATCAAGTTTATTTACCTAAGTCCATCTTTCCTTTAGCATTTACAATTTCCCAATTCTTTAACTTCTTGTTTGGGCTCATTGTTATTGCATTGTTTTTGATTTTTTACGGTGTTGTACCAACGTGGCATATTTTGTTATTGCCGTTGATTATTATAATAACCGTTGTATTTCTACTTGCAATCGGTTTTGTGTTAGGGTTCTTTACTGTTTTTATACGGGATATCGACAATTTACTCAGCCATGTTATGCGTATTTTCTTCTATGCTTCTCCAATCATATGGGAAGGTGGAAGACTGCCGGATAAGTATAGCCTTTTTGTTGACATAAACCCGATTGCGATTCTCGTAACGTCATATAGGGATATCCTTATGTATCATAACTTGCCTAATTTCATAGGGTTATTTGTTATATTCGTAATTTCCATTGTAGTAATTATCTACATGCTTCATTACTACAGTAAACATGAACATAAAATTATAAAAGCTCTCTAGATTATATGTAAACTCTTGTAAAAAATGAGGTATAGACTTATGTTTAATGAACAAAAAGAAGTGACACGTCCTAAAGATGAAGATGTGATTAAAGCAAAAAACGTCGGTGTGTCATTTATTAATCGTAATCAAGATGACTATAAATCTAAAATTATAGGAGCATTTAAAAAGAAAAAAACAGATGAAAAGAAAATGCCGAAAGAGATTTGGCCGTTAACAGATATTAATTTTACTGGACATCAAGGGGAAATACTCGGAATTATTGGCTCGAATGGAGCTGGAAAGACTACCTTAAGTAAAATTATCACAGGCATTTTAGAAAAAGATAAAGGCCATCTCAAGGTAGATGGAAAAGTTACCGCTCTCTTTTCATTTGGTATGGGCTTTAATAAAGAGTTAACTGGTCGGGAAAACGTCTATTTAAATGGAATGATGTTAGGGATTGACAGGGACGTAATTAATCATTACATTAAAGAAATTCATGACTTCTCAGATTTAGGTGACTTTATCGATCAGCCAATGAAGTATTATTCCAGTGGGATGAAAGCAAGATTGGGTTTTAGTGTTGCGGCCCACCTTGAACCAGAAATATTAATATTAGATGAGGCTTTAAATACAGGAGACGCTCGGTTTAGTAAAAAAGCGGCTGACAAAATGAGGGAACTTGTTAAAAGAGCAAAAATCGTTATTATCGTTACACACAGTTTGCGCTATGCAAGGCGAAATTGTGATCGCTTATTATGGTTGGATGGCGGTGTCGTTAGGGAAGATGGCAATCCGAAAGAAGTGATTAAAAAATATAGAAAAAGTGTACCACCTCAGCCAAAACGTAAGCGCCGTCGATTAGAATTAAAGAAAACTCAAACAACGATTGGAGAGAAACCGATTATAAAAGCTACCAATATGGGTATTTCTTTTCATTTGAGTAGTGGTGAATTTTGGGCGTTAAAAAATGTCAACTTTACGATTAAAGAAGGCGAAGTAGTAGGGATTATAGGCCATAATGGAGCCGGAAAAAGTACCATGTGTAAAGTGTTAACTAAAATACTTACCCCTGACGAAGGCCATGTTGAAGTGAATGGTGAAACATCTTCTTTAGTTGGTTATGGCACTGGGTTTAACGCTCAACTTACCGGAGCGGATAATATCTTTCTGAATGCGATGTTGTTAGGGGTTCCGAAACAACGTGTGACTGAAAAATATGATGAAATTGTTGAGTTTTCAGGTTTGAAAAATGCTATTAATAAACGTGTGAAAGAATATTCCAGTGGAATGAAATCAAGACTCGGGTTTAGTATTGCAGCAACTTTAAAACCAGATATATTTATTATCGATGAAGCATTGTCAACAGGTGATTTAGCTTTCAGACAAAAAGCAAGTGAACGAATACAGGATATGATGGAACGTTCGAAAGCGGTTATTATCGTTTCCCATAGTATGAACTTTGTTGAAAAGGTATGTACACGTGCGATTTGGATGGAAAAAGGACAAGTTGTTTTAGATGGTGAGGCAGAAGAAGTAGTTGCCAAATACCGCGAAACAATGCAAGGAACAAAGAAAAAGTAATGATGCTTACTTAAAGGTGGTGCAAGGATTGGCTCAATTAATAAAAAAAGTCATCGTCGGTATTTTAGATTGGGTAATGTACACTGTACTAGATGAAAAACAACGGCGGAAGCTTGCCAATTTAATATCAGATAAACAAAAAGAAAAACTTAAAAGCTTAACAAAAAGTGGCAAGCAAAGAGCTAAAAGACAAAAGTTACAACAAATCAAATACCATCTTTATAACTTAGGCTTTACATCTAGAGCACTAAAAGAACTACAACGTTTCTATGAATTGGAAAAAGATCAACACGTTAAGCGTCTTGCGTCTTGGGAACTTGCATTATGGTATGCCAATAAGTACAACAAAAAGGACGCCCGTAAAGCTATAAATTATCTCGAAGCCGCAAAAATAGGTGAAAAGAATAAAACGCAGCTTAGACAGATTTCTATTGTAGAAGTCGAATGTTATGGCATTCTAGGAAAACGTGATGAAGGAAAGCAACTCATTCATAGTATGCTTAACGTAGAGGAACATGCTGACCTATATTTAGCTTTAGCTAATTTAGAACCTTCTGCTTCAAAACGATTGAAATGGATTAACAAAGCACTTGAATTCTATGGACTTCAGACAATCGAACTAACAGAAAAGGAGAAGAAAGTTCCTTATGATCAAATAACAACTAAATCCTCCCTTGCAATGAAAGAGAATGGTCCAATGGTTTCCGTCATTTTACCAGCATTTAATGCTGAAACAGGGATTGATACAGCTATAGAATCTATTTTAAATCAAACATGGAGACATTTGGAATTGATTATTGTAGACGATTGTAGTACAGATCATACAGTTGATGTAGTAAAGGAATATATGAAAAAAGATTCAAGAATTCGTTTGTTTTCAACACCAAAAAATAGTGGGCCTTATGTAGCAAGAAACATTGCTTTAAATGAAGCAACAGGTGAATTTGTTACTATAAACGATTCTGATGATTGGTCTCATGTTGAGAAAATTGAGAAACAAGCAAACCATCTGATTGCTAATAAAAAAGTGATGGCAAATACGTCAGAACATGCTCGTTTAACGGAAGAATTAAAACTATATAGACGAGGAACCCCCGGGAAATATATTTTCTCCAATATGTCCTCGTTAATGTTTAGAAGAGCCCCTGTAATGAATCGCATTGGATATTGGGATAGTGTGCGATTTGCGGCAGATGGTGAATTCAAACGTCGTCTTATTAAAACTTTTGGCGAAGATGCTATTGTTGATCTTAAAACAGGACCATTATCTTTACCAAGACAAACAGTAGCCTCCCTTACAGGTAGTTCTTCATTTGGCTACAATGGATTCTTTATGGGTGTCAGAAAAGAATATGTGGAATCTTTTACTTACTTTTATGAGAAAGCTAATGATTTGTACCATCCTTATCCGATGAAAGAAAGATCTTACCCTGTACCAGAGCCTATGTGGCCTATACATGAAGAAAAGATAGGCGATAAGAAACGTCACTTTGATGTGGTAATTGCAACTGATTTTCGTGCAAACGTTGATCTTGCGGTAAAATATATTAACCATAAGCAATCTGCAGGTGTGAAAAAGATAGGGTTAGTACAGTTAAATCATTATGACTTATCGATGGAAGATTTTATTCATCCGTCTATACGAGAAAAAATCGATGGTGATCAAATTCAAATGATTGTATATGGGGAGAAAGTCATCACTCCTGAACTTGATATCTTTGACTTTGAAATTTTGGAGGAGTGGCAAAAGTATATCCCTATGATAGAGGCGGAAAAAATCAATGTGATAGCCCTTCCTTTACAAAGTGAAAGGAAAGAAGAAAATCCATTCTTTAAAATAGAAGCAAGTGTGATTCACTTAAAAGAGTATTTTGGGGATATTGGCACATGGCACCCAATGAATGATGTCACTAGAAAGCTACTCGAAAAATATAAAAGTGAATCTAACCAAAAGCTAATAATATCTGATGAAAATTGGGAGATCGATTAACCAATGGATAATGAAAATGATAAATACGTCGTAAAACGTAATGATAAGATGCTTTCGGAAAGACTCCATAAACTAGAACAAGAACTCCAAGAAAAAAAAGAAGAACACGAACAGGTCGAAACGGAATTGAAACAAGTAAAACAAGAATTTAATTCCGTAAAGAGAAGCAAGTTTTGGCGGTATTTCAATCCCGCTAAAATAATGCAATCGATTCGATCTGTTGGTGCATTTTCACTTGGAAGAAGAAATCTAAAACAAATATACAGTAAAACTTACAAACGAAAAAAAGCTGCCAACGATCTTAAAAAATATAAATTTCATTTGTATAACTTAGGCTTTACAGACAAGGCTTTGCAAGATTTAGAGTGTCTTTTGCAAGAGTCGACAAATCCATATTTACGGCGAGCCATTACATGGGAGCTTGCTCTTTGGTACGCCAATCATTACACAGCAGACGGAGCAGAACATGCTTTACGTTATCTTCACTTAGCTGAAGAAGGAGAGGAAGATATTGATCAAATGCGCCGCATCGCTATCTTAAAAGCAGAATGCTATGATTTGCTAGGCGACCATGAAACTGGCAAGAAGATTATCCATGCCATGCTGAGAATGCAGCGTCACCATGATTTACTGCTTGCTTTAGTCAATCTTGAAACAACACCAGAAGATCGTTTGAATCAATTTAACCATGTAATGGAGATGTACGAATTAGCACCTATTGCTTTACAGAATGACGGGAAAGCATACGATGATTTAATGACATTGTCCAATCAAGAGAATAGTGTAGACGGACCAAAAGTGTCCGTTATCTTGCCGGCATATAACGCGGAACTGGGGATTCGAACAGCTATCCAATCTATGCTTTCACAAACTTGGTCAAATATAGAACTTTTAATTGTCGATGATTGTAGTACGGATAATACGTTTCAAGTAGCGAAAGAATACGAGGCAAGGGACGCAAGAGTTAAGGTATTTACTACATCTGAAAATAGTGGCCCATACGTTGCTCGAAATATTGCATTAAAGGAAGCATCAGGAGAATTTGTAACTATTAATGATGCAGACGATTGGTCCCATGCTGAGAAAATAGAACGACAAGTAAAACACTTATTGGAGAATGAAGCAATTATTGCTAACACTTCAGCGCATTCCCGGATAACAGAAGATCTTAGAGTATATCGACGTGGAACCCCAGGGAAATATATCTTTCCAAATATGTCATCTTTACTATTTCGAAGGGAAATCGTTATAGAAAAACTTGGATGTTGGGATAGTGTAAGGTTTGCCGCTGATGGAGAATTTAAGCGGCGACTTATTGAATGTTTTGGCAGTCAAAGCATTGTTGACCTTGACTCAGGCCCCTTATCTTTACCAAGACAGTCTGTAACATCCCTAACTGGAAGTTCTGCTTTTGGTTATAATGGCTTTTTTATGGGGGCTAGAAAGGAATATGTCGAATCGTTTACATTTTATCATAAAAAGGAGAGCACGCTTCATTATTCCTCCCCATTAAGACATCGTTTATATCCTGTGCCTGAGCCAATGTGGCCCATACGTGAAGAAAAAGTATCTGGTTATCGTTTGTATGATGTCGTCATTGCCGCAGATTTTTATAAAGAAGACGAGTCTTATGAAGAAATATTATATATGATCGATATTAATAACCAAATAGGAGTACGGACTGGGCTTGTTCAAATGGCTACTTATGGAACTCATCATAGGCAAAAGATGAGCCACACTATAAGAAAAGCAATAAATGATGAAAAAGCTCATATGCTCGTCTATGGTGAAAAGATAAAATGTGCTATTATTATACTGTACCATCCAACAATTTTACAATACAAGCAAAAATATATACCTGAAATAAACACACCGATGGCAAGTGTAATTATACCAAAAATACCTCTACCTTCTAAAAACTTATTAAGGGATAGTTCACGTAACTTAATGGATTACTTTGGAGTTAGAGGGAAATGGTTTGCTAATAATGAACAAGTGAAACAACAACTTATTAGTCAACAGAAAAAGGATTTACGCTTCATAAAGTTGTCACAAGAACCATGGTTAACGAATAACAAATTTAATGAAGATAAGTATAAAGAACGGTTGAATCACTGGTTGATCCATCGCTAAGAGATAGGAGGTGAGCGCTAGATGGTCCAAGAGAAAGAAATAAAGAGCGAGAAGGAAAGGGATACGTCCAGTCAAAAGTTGGTAGAAAAAATATTGGAAACAGAAGAAAAAATCTTTCATATGGACAAGGAACTACAGCAAAACAAGAAAGAAATTAAACAAATAAAAAAAAGTAATACGTGGACTTATTCAAAACCTTTTCGAAAAACCTTCGATATGTATAACAAGCTGCTCCGAAGAAAGCAATTAGTAAAACAGGAAGAACGGATTGCTGATTTGGAAGAAGAATTAGCGAAAACAAAAAAATCTTTATTTAAAGCAAATCAACAGTTTACAGACCAAACGATGGAAAATTTACCCCTACACGAAGATCAAATAACGCGTTTCCTTCGTGAATTAAGAGATAGTGGGGAATTGATTTCCTTCTTAAATCGGACCGTACAGAGGAAGAAAAACTTACAGGAAAATTATGCAAATGTATTAAAGTATATTGCGCGTTTATATATGAATGATCATCCAGAATACCGAGAATGGGTCTTCCATAAAATTTTGGCAGTGCTTCATAATGAGGAAATTCCTGAGTTTATGATGCGCCCAGGCCTAACAAATGAACAAATGCCGCTTAAGCACATTTCTTCATACCGATCTAGTATGAACACACGAATGCGACAGAACCAGTTACAGGAAACCCCTTTACCGGAGTGGGTGTTAGATGATAAACAAAAAGCTTATCAATTCGTAGAACAACTTGGAATTAGAATTCCGTGGGTATCTAAACAAACGTATCGTCTTGGAGCACTGCCATTTAAAGAGAGTGTGGTGATTAAACCAGCGGATGGTGCTGGATCACGTGGGGTCTATCTCGTGAATGATAAAAATAATATTGTTGATTTAAAAAGAAAAGAGCAGTTAGAAAGCTGGGATCAGCTATTAGAGCGCATGAGGAAAGATTTAGTTACAAAGTGGGTTGAGCAAGATGAATGGATTATTGAGGAGCTATTACTAGAGGAACCTGATACGCATGCTCGAGATGTAAAGTTTTATTGCTTTTATGGACAAGTTGGAGTCATCTTAGAAATCACTCGCTATCCAGAGCCAAAATATTGTTGGTGGACTCCATCTGGAGAAAGAGTTCGAGTTGGTAAATATGATGAAGACATTTTTGAGGGGTTAGGTGCAACATCAGAAGAAATTTCGATGGTTGAAGACTTGAGTAAAGAAATACCTGCCCCTTTTATTCGAATAGATTTTTTACGTACGCAAGACGGTTTAGTCTTTGGTGAATTTACCCCAAAACCAGGAAATTATGATGAATTTGATGAAGAAACTGACGAGAGACTAGGGGATTACTTTTTACAAGCCGAAAACCACTTAATAAATGATTTGATGGCAGGTAAAGAGTTTCAGGCATTTAATCGTTTAAACAAACATTTGATTAAAGAGTAAAAATGATGGTGGAATACGAGAAAACATCTAGGAGGAAATTCAATGGAAGAGGGAATGGCAGAATGGCTGCCACATCTAGCGAAAGAAATTGTTTCCGAGACTGAGGGAACGTTTCTTGATGCTTACGCGATAGCACTTGAAGGCTGGAGAAGGGGACTCACATTAAAATGGCATGTAAAAAATTCCGAAAAGTTTAAGGATATGAAGACATGGTATGTCGATCGTCCTGGACTTCTTTTCTCTTTGAGTTCAGAAGACAAGACACATTATTTCTTTCGTTCCAGAGGAGATAAAGTTGCCAATGAAGCGGTAGAACTAGGAATGGACAAAGCAAAGACAAAAGAAACTCTGGATAAGCACGATGTTACCAATCCAGAGGGAAAGTTTTTTTCAAAAGAAACTCCAGACCAATCTGTATTGGATTATGCTAATCACTTAGGTTATCCAATTGTTTTGAAACCTGTTGACGGTAGTTTTGGCAGAGGAGTGGTATCCAATATCACGAGTGAGGGTGAAATGGAACATTCAATTGATTATGTGCGTAATGAAATGAATTACAAAGATGTGATTGTAGAACAGTATATCCCTGGTGATGATTTAAGACTTTACGTGGTCGATGATAAAGTAGTAGGTGCCATTAAAAGGATACCTCCTAATATCATAGGAGATGGAATTAACTCGATTGAGGCTTTAATTGAATTGAAAAATGAAGAACGAAGCTTAAACCCTCGGTTAGTCAGCTGTCCCATCAAACTTGACAAGGAACTGATTGAATATATTGGGCGAGCTGGGAAAGACCTTAAATCAGTTCCTGAACAAGGAGAACAAATTTACCTTAGTGATAAAGCAAATATTTCACTCGGGGGAGATCCAGTGGATGTCTTAGATAATTTGACAGAAGATATTAAACAGACAGCAGTTCAAGCTATGCAATCCATATCTGGGCTAACCCATGGTGCTGTGGATATGCTTATTTCAAAAGACTCCTCAGGTGAAAAAAAAGGATATGTAATAGAATTGAATCCTACGTCACAGCTTGGCGGTATTTTATTTCCGATAAGTGGTAAAGCAAGAGATATCCCAGCCGCTGTTATGGATTATTATTTTCCAGAAACGAAGAATTTTACTAATGAAAATAAAAACATTTATTTCGAATTCTTTGATGTATTAGAACCACTTGTGTCTAGGCAGGGGCAAGTCTCAACAGTTACACCATGCCCACAAGGTCAAATGTACGCAAAAAAATATACCGTGTGTGGGGAAGTGCAAGATATAGGGTATCACCGTGGTTTAAGAAAACAAGCTTTTGAACGATGTTTACATGGATATGTTATGAATAAAGAAAATGGTGATATAGATGTTATCGTTGGGGGCTTAGATCCTGACATGGTTGAAGACTTTAAAAATGGATTTTGGGAAGATGAAGAACGCGCTACTGTCGTAGAAATAAAAGAAGAAGTTTACGAGGGTGACTTAAAAGTTGGTTTTGAAATCAAAGCAGACATCAAGACGTTGAAAGAAGAACTAGAGTACCTTAATCATGAAATAGAACGAACAACTATTGAAATGAAGAGAGCAGAAGTGAAAAGAAGGAAATTAAGTAAAAGTCTTTCATGGAAATCAACTAAACCAATTCGAGTGGTCGGCGGATTATTTAAGGAAAATAAATGAACGGTAGCAATAAGCGAGGAGATTTATTATGAAAAATATTACTGGGATAAGTTTACCCCATCTTACCGAGAATATTGTCAAAAATGCAAGGAAAACGAGACTCGATGCTTTTGCAGTAGCGTTAGAAGGCTGGAGAAGAGGTCTCAAATTAAAATGGTATACCAAGGATTCACCCCATTTTGATAATATGATTATCTTTGGTGTTAATCCGCCAGGACGTCTATTTTCGCTCAGTTCAGATAACAGTACACACTACTTTTTTCGAACAAGAGGTGACAAGGTTACAAACAAAGCGGTAGAAATAGGATCTGAAAAAGGAGATACTAAAGAAATTCTGCAAAAAAATGGAATACCTGTACCCGAAGGTCAGGGATTTGATGAAAATGCAACCGATGAAGAAATAATCGAGTTTAGCAAGTCTTTAGACTATCCCCTTGTTTTCAAGCCTACAAATGCTAGTCTCGGTAACGGAGTCGTAACGAATATCAGAAATGAAAAGGAATTAATCGAGGCTATAAATTATGTAAGACATGAATTAACATATAAAGAAGTCATTATTGAACAATATGTTACAGGAAAAGAGTATCGATTATATGTGATTGAAAATCAAGTTGTTGCGGTCTACAATCGGATACCTGCAAATATAACCGGAGATGGAGAACACACAATAGCCGAATTGATTGATCTCAAAAATTATGACAGACGAAAAAATTCCCGTTTAAATAGTTGTTTAATTATTCCTGATAAAGAAATCGAAGAATTTATTACAGAGCAAGGTTATACTTATGAAAGTATTCCTGCAAAAGGAAAATATATAAGACTAAGGGAAAAAACAAATGTGTCTTCTGGTGGTGATCCCATTGAAGTGACAGATGAAGTTTCCGATAGTGTTAAGCAGATTGCGATTGATGCGGTAAAGGCGATTCCAGGACTTTATCACGCTGGTGTGGATATAATCAAAAATGATGATCAAAATCGCTCCGTTGTACTTGAAATTAATCCAACGGCTCAGATTGGGGGGGCACTCTTTCCTTTAAAAGGAGAATCGAAAGATATACCTAAAGCAATTATTGACTATTATTTTCCCGAGACTAAGGGGATTGATACATCCAGTTCGAAAATATACTTTGATATGACAACTGTTCTGGAGCCTTTGGAAGATCGGACAGCTTTGGAAGTCGAAGTAGCGCCTGCACCTATGGGTAAATTGTATATTAAGAAATATATAGTGACTGGAGACGTCCAAAGACACATATATCATAACTGGCTAAAAAAACAGGCAATAGACCGTGGGCTTAACGGGTACGTAAAAAATATGGTGTTTGATGAGATAGAGATTGTTGTTGCGAGTACAGATAAAGCCGAAGTGGATAACTTTAAGAATGTTATCAAGGAATATCCTCAAGGATCCAATGTAGGTAAAATTATTGAGGAAAACTGGGATGAACCAGTTACTGTTGGATTTGAAATAACAGAGCGATATAATACTTCTACCTTAAGGGCAGCACAATATTCTTTACGCAGGATGAATCAGGATTTAGCAGGTTTAATTAAACAAAAGAATCGAATTGAAAAGGACATTAGCCATATTGAGAATAGTACATCTTGGAAGGTTTCAAAACCATTAAGGACAGTAGGACAAGTGGTGAAAAGAAAATAATAACATGAAGAGAGGGGGTTCTATATGGAGAAAACATTCCCCAGTTGGTTAACAAAGCAAATGATTAGAGGGGTAAGAGGTTTTAATTTGGACGCTTATGTCATGGCATTGGAAGGTTGGAGACGTGGTCTGACATTAACCTGGTATTATGATCTAGCTGAATTTACAAATCTAAAAATAATAGGTTTTAATCCAATTGGAAAATCCTTCTCTCTTCAATCTACCCAAAAAAAACATTACTTTTATCGCTCGAGAGGCGATAAGGTTGCGAACGAGGCAGTAAATATTGTGCAAGACAAACACTTAACTAAGTCATACTTTAAAAAACATGGGGTGTCTTCTCCTGAGGGAGTTCTCATTAAAAAAGGAATAACTGAAAATGTAATTGTTCAATCTATCGGTCACCTTTGTTATCCATTAGTTGTTAAACCTGTACTTGGGAGCTTAGGTAAAGGTGTAGTAACAAATATACAAAGTGAAAAAGAGTTGCTTAACAGTGTTGCTTATGTTAGAAAAAACTTTGATTATGATGATTTATTGATAGAAGAACATTACACAGGAGAAGAATATCGAGTGTATGTTGTGGCAGATAAAGTTGTTGCAGCTACGAAAAGAGTACCAGCAAATATTGTTGGAGATGGGAAAAGTTCTATTTCTGAATTAATTGAGCGGAAAAACAGAGCAAGGAAGGAAAATCCTTATTTATTAAAAAAGTTAATTAAAGTAGATGATAATTTACGAACCTTTTTAAGGAATCAGGATTTAACATTAGAAAGCATTCCTGCAAAAAATAAACAAGTCTTTTTAAAAGGTCAAAGTAATATATCTGCTGGTGGAGACCCTATAGATGTAACAGATTCATTATCTAATGAGATAAAAACTAAAGCAATACATGCTATAGAAGCTATTCCTAATCTTGTTCATGCAGGCGTTGATGTCATATCAAATGGTAAAAGGACAGCGGTCATTGAGGTTAATGCTACAGCAGAAGTACCTATGCACATTTTTCCGTTAGAAGGGAAAGCCCGTAATGTACCTGAAAAAATTATGGATTATTATTTCCCAGAAACAATTGGATTGGCAAGCATTAATGCAAAAATTTATTATAATCATAGACAAATACTTAGATTGTTAAGAGGCAAGTATATAAATAATATTGAAATTGCGAATGCACCAGTTGGAAAGCTATATGCTAAAAGATATGTAATATCAGGAAAAGTACAAGGTGTTGGGTTTAGAAGGTGGATAAGAAGACAGGCAATTGATCGTAGGTTGCATGGTTACGCAAGGAATTTGAAAAATGGAAATGTTGTAGTGGTTGTGGGAGGCGCGAACAAATCGAAAGTTGAAGAATTTAAAGAGGTTTGTTTAATAGGGTCGAAGAGAGCTGAAGTAAAAAGTGTTAAAGAATTTCTATGGAATAAGCAAATAAAAGTAGGATTTGAAATAAGAAAAACCAGGTAATAATTATTTTACACTATGTTGCCAATGGTCTCTTTCCAAGTAGAAATCTTTTTATTTTGTATGTATAAAATTTTTAGAGTCTATAAAAATTAGAAGACTTCGATTCACTATAGACCAATCAAGAGGTAAAAAACAAGGGTGAAAAGAGGAAAAGTTTTTGTTTATAAAAAATAATAGTAGTACTGTTACTTTAACAGCAGTCGGTGATATACTGTTGCACGGTAGAGTGTATGGTGGTCTTAGAAAAAAATCAGATTACAATTTTACAGAACAACTTAAAAATGTTAGTGGACTGCTAGGAAAGACAGATTTAACAGTTGCTAATTTAGAATCTATAATAGCGGGAAAAGAAATTGGTTTGACATCTTTTCCGAAATTCAATGCTCCAGTAGAGATTGGTTATTCCTTAAAAGAGATGGGAGTAAATTTAGTTACTATCGCTAATAACCATGCTCTTGATAGAGGGGAAGAGGGACTATTAATGTCTATAGCTAACCTTGAAGAAATTGGATTGGAATATGACGGTGCTTATAAATCATTTGAAGATAGAGATAGATTGCGAATCTTCAAGAAAAACGGCCTTAAAATTTGTTTCATCTCATACACATATGGTACAAATGGTATAAAAATACCTGAACAAAAGCCTTACTTGGTAAATTCACTTAGAAAAACTTCTACACTTAAAATAGTAAAAGAGTTGAGAAGGATTAAAAATAAAAATATTGCTGATGTAATTGTAGTTAGCTTACATTTCGGGGAGGAATATCATTTAAATCCTTCTTCGAAACAAAGAGAATTAGCAGCTTCTTTATCGGATGCGGGAGCTGATGTAATTATAGGCCATCATCCACATGTTTTGCAGCCGCCAGAATGGATTGAAAATTCTCGAGGTACAAAAACATTTGTGGCTTATTCCTTAGGCAATTTTCTATCAGGTCAAAATGGATTATATAGGCAAATAGGTGCTTCCTTGTCGCTAAGCATTTCAAAGCCGGATAAAAAATATAAAGGAATTCTTATAGAAAATCCAAAGTATAATTTAACTTTCGTTAACAGAGAAAGACGATTAAAATATGGTATATATTTATATAGTGACTGGCTTAAGAATCATAAGTATATTGTTACAGAACACGGTAAATTTCAAACTTCTAAAGTTTATGATGAAATTATAAATAGAATGAGGAAAAACATTAAAGACTTAGCAATTCAATAAAGTACGCACTAGATTGCATATAAATTAAAAAGGAATGAGTATGTATTATGAATAATTCCGGTAATAACTACTTACCCCATTTGAAAAAGTCGCTCCCTAGGCATGCCAAAGGATATAGCATTGGAGGTTATAGTATAGCACTTGAGGGTTGGAGAAGGGGGTTGAATTTAAAAATTAAGTTTGATCCTCAAAAAAAAGCAAGATTACCAGAGTTTGTTTTGAACAATAGTGAAAAGTCTCATTACTTTTATAGTGCTCGAGGAGATTTAATTTATAAAGAGGCTAGAGAAATATGTAGGAACAAAGAGCAAACTAAAGAATTTTTAATAAAAAATAATATAAATACACCTAAGTTTTATAAATTTGATGCAAAAAATACTAATGAAGATTTTCTTAACTTTGCAAACAAACTGGGATATCCAGTAGTATTAAAGCCTACTCAAGGAAGAGGTGGAAAAGGTGTTATTGCAAATATAAACAGCAATAAAGAAATGTTACAAGCTATTACCTATGTTAGAGATGAGTTGAAATATGAAAAGTTTATTGTTGAAGAATTTCTATCAGGGGAAGATCATCGTCTCTATGTTGTTGGAGATGAGGTAGTAGGGATATTCAAACGCTATCCTGCCAGAGTTATAGGAAATGGTACTGATACAATTAAGGTCTTATTACGGACAAAAAATATTGAACGTATGAAAATTCCTTCGCTGAAAGATAAACCCATTAAAGTTGATAAAGAAACCATTGAATTATTGGTAAGAAGCGGTTATACAATGGAAAGTATACCTTCAAAGGGAGAAGTTGTAACCTTAAAAACAAAAAACAATATTTCTTCTGGTGGCGAAGCGGTAGATGTTACTGATGAAATAAAGAAAGAAATAAAACAAACAGCAGTTAAAGCAGTAAAGTCAATTCCTGGCTTAGGTCATGCAGGTGTTGATATGATGATTAATGAAGAGCAAAGTCATGCGGGAGTTATTGAAATTAACTCACAAGCTTCAATAAGAACACACCTTTTTCCATCATATGGAAAGGCCCGAGATATTCCCTCTGCGCTAATTGATTATTACTTTCCTGAAACCAAGGGGCATGATCATGATAAGACAAGCTCATCAAAGCTTTATTTTGATTTTGATCATGTGTATCAATCTTGTATTAACGGTTCTTCTGATTATATAGATATCCCATCTATTCCAAGTAATATTGAACTAAAACGTCTATTAATGACTTCAAATAAACATACAAAGAAACTTGAGAATTGGTTAAGGACAAACGCAGTGAAGAATCAAGTGAGTGGTTATTTTAAAAAAACAAGAACAAATAGAATATCCTTGATAATTGCTGGAAATAGAGATGATATTGATCGATATATAAAATTGGTGGTAGAAAAATCAATAGATTCAGTCGAATATAAGGTTAGAAAGACGCCAGTCATGCAAGGCTTTCACATAGTTAAAGGTATATCTGAGAAAAAGGATTTGTTAGAAGAAAATAAAAAGTTAAAGGATGAAGTTGAATTATTAAATAGAAGGCATGAGAAAATCCTTAATAGTATATCATGGAAAATAACTATTCCTTTAAGAGTTTTAAAAAAGGCATTAAATAGATTTTAATCAAATTATATTTGTCGGCAATATTTATTTTAATATTATTAGACTAGAAATAAAAACTAAAATTCTGAAAAACGATACTTTTTTGATAACAGACTAGTGTGGATTATGAATAATGTTATCATGCTTGGTATAAAACTACACGTACTTTTAGTTGAGCTCTTATTGTATGTTTAGTATCTAAGAGTAGGAGGATTTGAAAAATTACAAAAAGGTTATGGCGCATACTTGGTGAGGCAATTTATGTGCTTAACAATTGTATGCTTTCATGATAAGAAATATATATTCACACATTTAGTTATGTATAAAGGGTGGTTATGATGGAAAGTAGAATTAATAAAACTCTTCCTCACCTAGAGGAATCCATACCAAAAGAGGTTTTTGGTTATCCGATAAGTATGTATAGTGTTGCATTGGAAGGGTGGAGAAGAGGTCTATCATTAAAGTTTATTAGTGGCGGTAGAGTAAAAGCAACAACAATTTATAAATTAAGTTATAAGGAAAAAGAACTTCAATTTTCTGGTATACGACCTGAAATAGTAACGAATAAAGCAATTAAAATATGTAATAATAAAAATCTAACTAAAGAGTACCTAGCTAAAGCAAAGATTTCAATTACCGAAGGAAAGACATTCAATAATGAACACTCATTTGATGAAATAGTTACTTATGCACATTCCCTTGATTTTCCGGTAGTAATAAAGCCTACTAATGCTTCGGGTGGAAAAGGAGTAATTGCCAATATAAAAAATAAGGTAGAATTTGTTGAGGCTCTTAATTATGTTAAAGAGGAATTAGGATTTAAAGATATAATAGTTGAGAAGCACTTTGAAGGGAAAGACTATCGTGTTTTTGTTGTAGGTAATCAAGTAGTAGGAGTGATCCATAGAATACCAGCCAATGTGATTGGAGACGGCAAAAGCACGCTAAGTGAATTAATTAAAAATAAATTAAATGAAAGAGCAAAGAATCCTGCTATTAAAAATAGTCCAATTATAAATGATAAGGAAATGGATAATCTTTTATCAGAAAACGGATATACAATGGAAAGTATCCCTATGTTAGGTGAAAGGATTTTTCTGAAAACAAAAAGTAATATTTCAGCTGGGGGCGATCCCATTGATGTAACAGATAAGATAGTAGATGAAGTTAAAGAAAATGCAGTGAAAGCTGTGAAAGCAATTCCTGGACTTTTTCAAGGAGGAGTAGATGTTCTTTATAATAAAAAAACGGGGGAGAGCGTAGTATTAGAAATAAATACCCAGCCAAGTATAAGAACACATTTATTCCCTATGGAAGGGTATGCACGAGATATACCAAAGGCAATTATTGACTATTATTTTCCTGAAACCAAAAGCAATCATGTTAAGTCTTTTTTATACTTTGATATGAAGAATGTATTTAAATTATTTCAAAGCGGTGTTGCAAAGGAAATTATAATACCAGATCATCCAACTGGTGAGTTATCTTCTTTTTGCATGAAAATTAGTGGAGATATTTCTAAAAGGCAATTGTCACTACAGAATTTTCTTCAGAAACAGGCTAAAAAACTGAAAATATCTGGCAGTATTAAACACTTAAAGTATAATGAAATAATTATAATTGCCTCGGGTTCCCAACAAACTGTCCAAGAATTTAAAAGTATTATAATTTGCCAATTAAACAATGGAATGAAAGTAAAAGAAATGACAGAGGAGAATTGGAACCGTCCAGTAAAAATGGGTTTTGAAATTTTGACAAGCAAAACACAAAAAAAGAGAAGAAATGAGAAAAAGAAAGTTAAAATAGAACAAGAAATTGAAAGTTTGAAGAAAGAAGCCATTTTTTATAAAGAAAAATATCTGGAATTAAAAAATAGTAGATCATGGAAAGTAACAAAACCCATGCGTAAAATAAGCAAATTATTCGATAAGAGATAGAAACAAGGCGCCACTAATCTAAACTTTTGGTCCCTCGTTCTTATACAAATTCCAAATGGCTTTTATCCCTAATTATCAGCTTTTATTATATAAGACTTAAATAAAATAGAAATAGCAATGATAATATAGTAGTTAAATATATCGTCATTTATTTCATTGTCATTGATTAATATTATAGTCGACTCTCAAGAATTTATTTCTATTTTACATACAAAGCAAATAATAGAAATAAACTCTTATTATGTTATGTGAAACAATTATTAATAAACTTAATTAAAATAGACACAATATAATATTATAATTAAACTGCAATAAGTTGGATTTAATCTAAAACTCAGTCTATATCTTTCAATTTAAAGAAAAAACGTATTTTTATAAAAAATAGCTTCATAATATTAATACTAGAATTGAACAACATGAAAGGATATTGATTAATGAATGAGAATAATACCTTAACATCACAAGATAAAGAACGTTTTAAGGAAATTGGAGTAAATACAAAAAGTGGTGGATTTAAACGGCTTTACAAAGCAGGTTTGTTAAATGATATTGATGATAATTTTGCACATGAAGCCAAAAAGTACTGGAAAAAACATTATAATAAAGAAATAGATCCTGTTTTACATTTGGCATATATGAACCTTACAGGAAAAAAAGATCCAAGAATTCTGCCTAGTAAAGAAATGTGGAGAGAAATTATTCCATTTATTAATGATATGAATATTAGAGTGGGATATAGTGATAAGAATATTTACGACTTGTTAATCAAAATTCCAACTTCTGCTGAAATAGTGTTAAAAAGGGTACGTGGACATTATTTTAATCCCAGAAATCAGGAAATCGATAAATCTAACGCATATAAATTGCTAATACAAAGTAAGAGTGATTTAATCATAAAACCCAGTGATACCGATAATGGTAAAGGAATTGAAAAACTTATCATTCAAGATGAAAAAGTCTACCTTAATGATATATTAATTGCAATTGACGATTTAGAAGTGATGTACGGTTTTAATTTTGTTGTACAAAAAGTTATAAAGCAACATCCAATAATGGCAGCCCCTCATCCAGCATCTGTTAATACTTTACGGATGGTTACTTTAAGGTGGAATAGAGAAATTCATTATTTACTTACCTTTGCTCGATTCGGTTCCAACGAAGCAGTAAATGATAATGCGGGAACTGGTGGGATATGTGTCGGTGTAACTGATTCGGGTGAATTTATGAATTTTGCTATAGATGAACAGGCAAATGTTCATAAAAATCATCCATCAACAAATTACTCTTTTGAAAATTACGCTAAAATACCAAACTTCGAAAAATTCAAGAAAGTAGTAGTTGAGGCACATCAGAATATCCTTCATCATGATTTTGTATCTTGGGATATAGCTGTTGGAGTAAAAGGCGAACCTATTTTTATTGAAGCTAATTACCGAGGAGCGACTTGGCTATACCAACTTGCTACGGAACAACCTTTATTTGGCGATTTAACAGAGGAAATATTACAATACGTTAGTACCGAATTAGCTACTAACAAACTTAATAGAAATGTTGCTTCAAACATTCCCCGTTTGAAATCAAATAATAAAAAGTTGAAGATTGAAAATGAAAAGTTGAAAATTAATAATAATAAAATAAAATACAAAAATAAAAAAAGTAAACGAGAAATAGATAAATTAAAAGAAGATTTAAACTCAATAAAGAAAGTAGAAAGAGAATATGAAAAGATTAAAAAAGAATTAGATAAAACTAAGCAAAGTAGGAGTTGGAAATATACTTTACCATTTAGAAAAATAAGTAAGATCCTTAAAAGTTATCTATAATTATCTATAAATGATCAACCAAATTATACAACGGAGATTGAAAGTGAGTGTAACAGAAAGAAAAAAACTGAGTGAAGAAGCAAAAGGAAAAGCTACTGTAGAATTTATATCTTTTAGTAATTAGAGTACTATAACCCGGCATAGCTGATTGTTGATAAGTTGCATTTAACAAGATAAATGAGAAAGTAAACGGTCCGTTAAAAAGAGTGAAAATATTATTAAGTGCTTTCGTCAAGGGATAGCTACTTCATATAATATTGGCTCGCGTAAAAAGGTGGAAAATTTCGAGTTAATTAATTATGGTTTGTCAATAATGGATTAAAATATAACGACAACCAAAACGGACTCTACACTTATTACGCTAATGTTGAATTTCAGTTGTAAAAGAAATCAAAAGCATTACAGATGTTTCAAAACTGGTAACAAAATCAAAAAAGTTTCTCTTTCAGTCTACATAATAGTTGCTTAGAAGACCATCAGACGAAAGCCATCAACGTAATATATACGGATCCAGACGATTTTGGCCATTCGCCGGTTTAAAGTATTTATTACATCATCAATATAAACATATAAATGAGCGAGTCGCATAACAGTCAAACCAGCTACTAGATCACCAAGACTAAACGATTCAAGTATTCGTTTTAGTTTGGATTACAAATGTCTTTTTGATTGGTTATTTACTTTAATTGCTCCTACATTTCATCCCAGTGGTTTAGGTGTGTTAAAAAATGGGGAAACATCTTTATTCTTCCCGTAAGTTAATTCTGCTTCTATTGCTTTTTTATTGTAAATTCTACAACTCCTGGCAAACTAACGTTATTATTGAATTACACGTAAATCCTTGTGGGATTAGTTTATTGGTCTAAACAAGTCCAGCACAACAAGAAGTTTGCGTGTATTTTTATCCCCAAATATTCTTATTACCTAGATTTATAATTAATAGATAAAAGTAATTGTTAGTCAGCTTGAAAAATTGTATTAACTGGTCGATAATATAAATACTAAGGAGGTGAAAAGGTGAAAAAAAATTCTATTAATCTACTTTTAGTTCTATTTTTTCTTTTATGTTTTACCCCTCAAATTGAGGCCTTTGAAAACAATAATCAAGCATTAAATTCAAAGCTAACGATGGATAACCTAGAGGTATCAACAGATGAAGAAACTAGATTCTCTACAGAAGAGTTAATTGAGGGTGAAAATGAAGTAGAGCAAAGTAAAAAAGAAAAACCTACTGGGGACTTGGAAGAAGATAAAGTAGAAACTATTAAAGACGGGCAATCAAATGAAATAATTGAAATTGATTTCTCACTAAAAAAAGGTGATAGAGGGGGAAAAGTTAAAGCCCTACAAGAACATCTTAATAGATTAGGTTTCAGTATAGAGGTAACATCATATTTTGACAGTGATACAGAAGAACAACTTGGAAAACTACAAGAATATTATGGCCTTAACGTAGTAGACGGTATTGCTGGGGATGAAACATTTTCTAAAATAGATGAGATATTAAATAGTCCCCTTCAAAAAGGTGAACGTAATGATGTAGTGATTCCATACAAAAAAAAGTTGAATAATCTAGGTTATGGTGGGCTTGCTCTATCAGATAAATTTGGTTCGCACACGGAGTTAAGGATAGAAGAATTTCAAAAAGATCATGGTCTGCCGGTCAGCGGAATTTTAGAAGATAATACCCAAGAAAAAATCAATGAAGTTTATAACGTTAATCCTGAATATAAGTCTAATCCTATATATCAAGAAGGTGATCGTGCTCCAGAGATTGCAGAATTAAAACGTAATTTAAATCGTTTAGGATTTGATGGTCTTGCAATAGCCGACTTGTATGGCTCATTTACTACAAAACGTGTGAAGGAATTCCAGGAATATTACGGTCTTGAGGCAACAGGTAACGCAAATTTAGAAACTCTGGACAAAATAGCCGATATATTAAATAGTCCCCTTCAAAAAGGTGAACGTAATGATGCAGTCATTCCTTTTAAGGAAAAGTTAAATCGCTTAGGTTACGGTGGGATTGCTCTATCAGATAAATTTGGTTCACACACTGAGAAAAGGGTAGAAGAATTTCAAAACGATCATGGTTTACCGGTCAGCGGAATTCTAGAGAAGAATACTCAAGCGAAAATTAATGAAGTTTATAGTTCTCCTATATACCAAGAAGGTGATCGTGCTCCAGAGATTGCAGAATTAAAACGTAATTTAAATCGTTTAGGATTTGATGGTCTTGCAATAGCCGATTTGTATGGCTCATTTACTACAAAACGTGTGAGGGAATTCCAGGAATATTACGGTCTTGAGGCAACAGGTAACGCAAATTTAGAAACTCTGGACAAAATAGCCGATATATTAAATAGTCCCCTTCAAAAAGGTGAACGTAATGATGCAGTCATTCCTTTTAAGGAAAAGTTAAATCGCTTAGGTTACGGTGGGATTGCTCTATCAGATAAATTTGGTTCACACACTGAGAAAAGGGTAGAAGAATTTCAAAACGATCATGGTTTACCGGTCAGCGGAATTCTAGAGGAGAATACTCAAGCGAAAATTAATGAAGTTTATAGTTCTCCTATATACCAAGAAGGTGATCGTGCTCCAGAGATTGCAGAATTAAAACGTAATTTAAATCGTTTAGGTTTTGATGGTCTTGCAATAGCCGATTTGTATGGCTCATTTACTACAAAACGTGTGAAGGAATTCCAGGAATACTACACGCTTGAAATAACCGGTAGTGCAAATCTAGAAACATTACACAAAATAGACGAAATTCTTTTAGCTCCATTACAAAAAGGAAAACATCATCAGGATACGATAGAACTCAAGAGGCTTTTAAATAGATTAGGTTATGACGGGCTTGCTTTAACAACTAAATTTGGTTCATTAACTGAAAAAAGAGTAAAACAATTTCAAAAAGATAATGGATTGCCAATTAGCGGCATTGTGGATGAAATAACTCTTAAAGAGATAAAAAAAGCTGCAAGCGGGATAAATTATAATACCTACGATCTAACTTTAGATGTAGCATTAAATATTCAAATGACTGCTAGTCCACAAACAGACCAAAAATATGCTTACGTATCAAAAACATATATCGATAAGAATAATAAAGTGACAGCAAGTTCTTTAAATGTAAGAAAAGGTGCAAGTACAGCATTTAAAAAAGTTGGGACGTTAAAAAAAGGTGATAAAGTATCTATTATTAGTGAATACAACGGTTGGTATGTCATTGAATTTAATGGTAGTGAACAATGGGTAAATGCTCGACCTGAAGATGTAAGGTATTACCTAGACCCCAATAACTTTATACATGATGAAAAACAACAATTTCAATTCTTAGACCTATCCAAGCCGAGTGGTGTATCTAAAAAAGTTTTGAATAACTACTTGAAGGGTAAAGGCATTTTAGAAGGTAGAGCCCAAGCTTTTATTGATGGTGGTCGACAGAATGGAATTAATGATGTTTATCTTATTTCACATGCTACTTTGGAAACCGGTAATGGGACTTCCAAATTGGCAAACGGTATAGAAGTGGGTAAAAATAAATCTGGTAATCTAGTAGTCGTCACAAATAGCAACAGGGAAAAAATAACAAATATTAAAAAAGTATACAATATGTATGGAATAGGTGCTTATGATAGCTGTGCATTAGATTGTGGTGCCAAACGCGCATATGAAGAAGGTTGGACAACACCGGATAAAGCTATTATTGGTGGTGCTAAGTTCATAGACAATTATATTAACAGTGGTCAAAACACTTTATATAAAATGCGTTGGAATCCAAAGGCAATGGAATCTACCGGGAGATTTGGTAAGCAATATGCCACGGATATAGGCTGGGCATCTAAACAGATCAATAGCATGTATAATCTTTATCAAAGCATAGGAGACTTTAAATTAATTTTAGACATACCAGAATATAAATAAACAAAAATCCTGAAGATCTTATTTTCTTCAGGATTTTTAGTGTTATAAATAGGAATTAAACTATCTTATAATATAAAATATCTAATGTGTTAGGTTTAAGTTAAGAAAAAATAAACAGGTTTACATTTCTGATAAAAAGGAAGCGATAGCACTACATACTTCCTATTCTTTTATTATGCATATTACAGCCTAATAATATAGATTTTAGCCTCTCTTAAAAGTACTAATTAATTTTCTAAAAGGTGCAGTATATCTCCAACTTCTACTTTGCTCATATTTGTATTCTGTTAACTCAAGTTTATTTTCCAATTCTTTATATTTTATTTCAGCATTATTAAGTTTCACAGCTAGCTTATTATTCTTATATTCTAGTTTTTTGATTTTTGAATTCTTTTTTTTCAATAGTTTTTTAGGCATTTGTGATTTGACATTTCTGTCAAATTTATTTTCAGCTAATTCTTTGCTAACATATTGAAGTATTTCTTCGGTCATATCACCAAATAAAGGCTTTTGAGATGCTAACTGGTATCTCCATGATGGTCCTCTAAAATTTGCTTCGATAAATATTGGTTCACCATCAATTCCAACTGCGATATCCCACGACACGTAGTCATGATGGAGTATTTTTTTGTGTAATCCTATAATATACTTTTTGATTTTTTCAAAGTTAGGAATTTGTGCTTTGTTAGTAAAATCATAATTAGTAGTCGGGTGATGGGTGTGGACAAAACAGTTTGCATCAATAGTGTAGTCCATGAATTCACCAGAATCACTAAAACCTAAAGCAACTCCACCTGAATGTGTATGATCTTTTATATCGTTATTAGCTCCAAAACGAGCAAAACCAAGCAGAAATTTAATTTCATTTTTCCATCTTAAAGTTATAAGCCTTAGAGTATTAACAGAAGATGGGTGTGGTGCCGCCATTACAGGGTGTTGTTTTATTACCTTTTGTACAATGAAATTAAAGCCATATATCTTTTCTAAGTCGCAAATAGTAGCCAAATTATTATCAAGATAAAGCTGATTATTATTATATTTTAGTTTTGCTATTCCAATACCGTTGTCATTATCACTAGGTTTAATTATTAAATCATCCTGAATGTTTAATAGAAGCGAGTATACATTTGTGACATCAATTATATTGTTTTCAGAATCAAAGTAGTGCCCACGGATCCTTTTAAGTACAGTATCCACAGAATTGGACGGGTTTATTAATTTATCATAAATATTTTTATCACTATAGCCAATCCGTATATTCATATCATTGAAGAAAGGGACAATCTCGTTCCACATTTCCGGGCTAGGTACTATCCTAGTGTCTTTATTTCCTGTTAGATTCATAAATGCCAAATGTAGGGTAGGATCAATATCTTTATTATAATTATCTTTCCAATATTTCCTTACTTCTAATGCAAACTGTTCATCTTTAATTTCTAACAAACCTGCGTTTAAGAAGCGTTTAAATTGTTTATTCTTGGTATTTACTCCAATATTCTCAAAATATAATTTATCTTTATTTGTAAGAGAAGTGGATTTGTGGTTACTGCCTTTTTTCATTTTGTATAGTCTCCTTCATCGGTTCTAAATTACTATTCTAATTATACAAATTAATGCAAAAAAACGATAGTTTTCAATATTTTTTACTTACAATTAACTAACATCACAAAAGTATTATATATAATTGTAACCGTCAAGTATAATTGAACACTTTTCGCTTGAAATACTGATTCTCTATATTTAATACGATGGCTTTCGCCATTCAAATGAATGACTTCTGAGCGATGCAATAATCGGTCTAATATAGCTGTCGTAATGCCTTGGTCTCCGAGTAATTCACCCCAATCCTCAGGTCCTTTATTGGAAGTCAATATGATAGAACTTCGTTTGTACAGGTGATTAATCAGATGAAAGAATAGATTAGCCTCGTGCTGATCCATTGCCATATACATCAAATCCTCAATAATAACCAAAACAGCTTTTCTAAGACGATTCAATTGTATTTGGGCCTTTCTTAAGTATACTTCAGTTTTTAGAAGGGGAATTAATTCCCCCATGGATACAAGCGACACACGAAGCCCATTTTGTATAGCTTCTAAGCCTGCCCAATCGCAAGGTGGGTTTTTCCTACACCGGGGGGCCTAAGAAATGGAGGATCCTTATTTAGCATGAAATTTCTTATGTTACTCATCATCCTTGCTTGTCCGTAAAAATGTATTTGAAAAATTAGGTGGCTGGGATAGTGTCCGGGTTGCAGGAGACACGGAATTTTTGCGGCGATTGGAAAAAGTCTTTGGTGAAGAGAGTGTTATTCGAGTAGAAGCATCCATCCCTTTCTCCATTGCGTTATCTAACGAAAGTTCCCTAACAGAAACAAAGATGACCCATGTGAGAACCATTTACTTTGGCTTGAGAAGAACCTACAGAGAAGCTTTTGAGTGGTGGCATAATCAAGTAGAAACGGCCGAAGAGTTATATATGGATCCTAAAAAGGTAAATCGACCCTTCCCTTCTCCCGTACCAAATTTGATTTCAAAGCCCCATTCAAGAAAATACGATACCATCCTAATAGCGGACTTTTCAACTGAATCTGATCTGAATACATTAATAACTAATTTAGAGGATTTAGCAGGTAAAAATGAACCGTTAGCTATCTTCCATTGGCCTGACTATAAAAAAAGCCCTGACAACCGAATAGCAACGGATATTTATCACTTAGTGAATCAACAACAGATTGATTTATTAGTTCCAAATGAAGTGGTGGAAGCGAGGAACCTTTTCTTCTTAACACCAAAAGTATTAGATTATGCACTGGATCATGTTCCAAAAATTAAGTGTAATCAAGCATGGCTTGTGCACGATGATACGTTCACTGCTAAAAGTAAATTACGAAAAGAGAAAAATCTCGAGAAGGTGATGCAAATTAAGGGAAAATGGTGTACGAATCAAGATTTAAAATATAAGTAAATGTTGTTTAATCGTCTTGAATAAGATAAACTTACTTCGAGACGATTTTGTTTGGACAGAAAAATAGGACAAAATGAGACGCCTCTCATCACTTTTTGACTAAATACGTCATTAATTATTAACGTATTCGTTTTCTAATCTATCAATATATGATAAGATAATCTATGATGAAAAAACATCAAATGAATTCAAAGTAGGTGCCAAACATGTGGAATATGAGTGAACTGTTGATAGCATTCTTCATATCTCTCATAACAGCTCTAATTGTAACACCACTGGTTAGTAGATTAGCATTCAAATTAGATGTAGTAGATAGACCAGATGGAAAAAGAAAAAATCATAATGGTGTAAAACCAAGCATGGGTGGCTTAGCCATTTTTATTGGTACTATAGCTGGATATTTATATCTTCAACCCATTGATCCTCATTTAAATTATATTATTATTGGTGCATGTATTATTATTTTAACTGGAATGCTCGATGATATATATAATATAAAGCCTATTTATAAATTGATTGGACAACTTTCAGCTGCATTTGCTGTTATAGCATCGGGCTTAGTGATAGAAAAATTAACTTTACCTTTTATGGGAACAGTTCACCTGGGTGAATTCGGTATTATTATCACCCTTCTTTGGATTGTAGGTGCTTCTAATGCGATTAACTTCCTTGATGGCTTAGATGGGCTTGCTTCAGGGGTTTCAACGATTGCCTTATCTAGTATTCTCGTAATGGGGTTAATGGATTATCGGCTTATCGTTGTATACTTATCGATCATCTTAATCGGTGGAACGCTAGGATTTCTTGTACATAACTTTCATCCTGCAAAAATATTTATGGGTGATACAGGAGCTTTATTTTTAGGTTATTCCATTGCTATTGTTTCGATGTTAGGCCTGTTTAAAAACGTTGCCTTTTTTAGCTTTCTTGTACCGTTTATAGTTATAGCCATTCCAATATTTGATACAACGCTGGCAATTATAAGACGTATGTTAAATAAAAAAGGTATTGCCACTGCTGATAAAGAACATATACATTACCAATTAATGAATATGGGGTATACACATCGTCAGACAGTACTCATTATTTATGGATTTAGTCTTTTTTTCGGGGGAATGGCAATTATCTTCAACAGTGCGACATTGTTGACATCTCTCGTTATTTTTGGAGTAATTATTTTAGGTATTCAATTAATTGCTGAAATGGCTGGGGTTACCTCTCAAAATAAACAACCTTTACTACAAGGTATTCGTAAAGTTATAGGACAAAATCGAATGAATCGTATGAAATAAAAAAGTCAATCCAATCGTATAGAGATTGGATTGACTTTTTTGTGTTTGAGACTTACGCCTATAAATGAAGAACGACGTGATTGAACAATATAAAAACCACCATATATGAACGGTGGTTTTTAAGGGTATCACTCTATATTTTCTTGATCAGCATATTCGTTTATGTCGCTTGTATCTTTAAGTTCCAAATGTTGTCTTAAAGAATCTTGAACTTCAGCAAGGGACTCTTCATTTATAATTTCGTAGCTTATCCCATTAATTACTTGTGATTCTGTCTCAAGTTTTAATTGGTCAATATTACCTGAACCAAAGTCAGAGTATGCCTTGTAAAAAGAGAGCCCATCTTTTATTCGTAAATCTGTTTCCATATTAGTTCCAATTTCAGCCGCTAAATCATCAATTTTAGTAACGGAGCCAAAACGCATAGCTTTATCGGCAATCGCTTTAATAACTTCTTGTTGACGTTCGTTTCTTCCTATATCACCTCGTGGATCCATTTTTCTCATTCTGGCAAATGCTAGGGCGGCTTCTCCATCAAGCTCCATAGGCCCTTCATGAAATTGTACCATTTTTGAATTAGGTGCAATTGTTTTCTGTTCAAAGTCAAATGGGACATCTACATTGATACCATCTAGAATATCTATAATGTTGACAAATGCATCAAAATCTACTGCTGCATAATGGTCAATCGGTATATCTAAAAAGTTTTCAATGGTTTCAATGGTCATCGTTTTACCACCGTACGCGTGCGCATGATTTATTTTATCCTGTGTATCTCTTCCTGCAATATCCACTAATGAATCTCGAGGAATACTTAGCAACTTCAGCCTCTCATCACTTGGATTAAATGTTGCGACTATGAGTGTATCCGTTCTACCATTTTCCATTTCTTCAGTATCATCAACCCCCATTAATAGTATGGAAATGGGGTCTTTACTGATAGAAACTGCGTCCTCGCGTTTTGCGGACTTGTCTCTACCTAAATCATCAAATGATTGACTAGCTGCTTGGTATGTTTTGAAAGCGTAATGGCCACCAAACCCGACCATTAATAATACAGCTAATATTATAAATATAGAAAACTTTCGTAATTTACGTTTTTTCATATGTTGACGCTCTGTTCTACGTTTCATCTGTTAAACTCCTTTTATATAAAACTCTGACATTATAATTGTAGTTTTTTTTGTTTGAATTTGCAATCTAGTTATGAGCATATCATAAAGTTACTAATTTTAATGTTAAAGATTTATTACAAAAACAAATATATTCTAATTTATTTAAGGTCGTGTTTAACATATTATAATTTTGTATGTTAATCTAATTAGTCAGTTTCAATCTCTAAGTGTTCTTTTAGTTCTTTTTCTATCTCTTCCTTACTATTTTCATTCGCGTGAAAATACCATAATCCATCGTCCATAATCCATCCATCGCCATCAAAGTTAAGGGTTTGAATATCTAAATCCTTATCTAACGCATAGGCTGTAAGATCTTTTATTTCACTAAAGCTTAGATTAGTGTTCATGTTGTTACCTGCTACATCTATAAGTTTACTTACTTTTGTAACGGATTTAATAGAAGTCACTTCTTCAAAAACTTTTTTTATTATTTCCTGTTGTCGTTTTCCACGCTCAATATCGCTATCGTGTTTACGAGTTCTGGCGAGGGCTAGAGCTTCTTCCCCGTTAACTTTTTGATAACCGGGTAGCAAGTGAATTGAATTCTTTTTATCAGTGGAGTCAGACTCGTAAAATTCGTAAGGTACATCAAAGTGAATACCGCCAATGGTATCAATAACTTCTAAAAATCCTTCAAAGTCGACTCTCATGTAATAATCAACTGGAATATCGAATAAGTTTTCCACAGTTTCTACTGCAGCCGTTGGTCCACCATGAAAATGAGCATGATTAATTTTTGTATAATCACCTATATAGGGTACATATGCATATAAGTCTCTGGGAATGCTCAACAATTTTATGCTTTTATTATCTTGGTTAAACGTAGCTAGGAGAAGGCTGTCTGTTCTACTCTTCTCTTCGTAACCTCTATGGTCACTCGTATCAATCCCCATAATTAACATAGAGACGTTGTGATCAAGGGGATTAACAGCTTCAGCTCTTAGACTTGACTTGTTATTAGAGCGTTCTAAGTCTTCGTGTGATTTGTCTATTGTTTTTTCTGTTTTAATATATAAATGAGCACCGTAGGAAACTATACCTATAAAAAGAATACATAAAGGAAAGGAATGAGAATAGATAGTATTAATTTCTTTCTCACGTTTTTTGCTTTAACTTTTCTTCTCTTTGTTCGGTTGCTAACATCCTTGGTCATAAAACTGGCTCCTTACATTAACATAAAGGTTTTCTTTTATTTAATATCTTATCTATAAAATGACATACCATTATTTAAAACTATGAAACTAAGAATCAACACATTTATTAATTATTCTACAATAAATAGGTGGAAATGTGTAGTCTTAAAGATGAAAAAATAACTTTTTGTAAGCGAGCGATTATATATTTAATTAATCTTTAATAAAATAAATAATCAATACATGCCACCTTAGTCCTAGTTCGAACGATTGTAGTAGTGAAGGAGGTGGTAAACATGGCAGAAGCTAAAATGAAGAGTTCATCATTACGCCTAGTGTTTTACACAGGGGATGACCTTGAAACAGGGGATCCCATTTATAAAGCGAAAAGCTTTAATAATGTGAAAGAAAACGCAACGGCGGAACAATTATTCGAGATCGCTCAAGGTATCGCAAGTTTACAACAGCACGAGTTGCACACTGTTGAAAGACGTGACAACTCTGAAATCACATCAGATTAATGTAACCGACATGTAGATTTAAGGGTGAGCGACACGTCTGGATTTTTAAAAAAGGGTCTTTTGGACTTAGTGAAAGGAGGTGGGCTGATGAAAAAGTTGGAGTTGCAATTTGAAAATTATGATGGTAAAACGGTGACGTATTCATTGGATAATCCTGCTGAACCGGTTGATGAGCAGTTGGTTAATGATGTGATGGATGAGATTATTGCTC
>Ga0209487_1000374_pt1 | contig 41116 bp, 38 predicted proteins | sample Poulit2012_FD_187524 | JGI IMG/M metagenome (GOLD analysis project Ga0209487, IMG submission 187524) | Agricultural soil microbial communities from Georgia to study Nitrogen management - Poultry litter 2012 (SPAdes) (version 2) | ecosystem: Environmental > Terrestrial > Soil > Agricultural land... | reverse complement strand
GCGCTCCTTTGCACCCGTGGCGCGCGCCCTAGGCATAGACACACATCATTAAGAGACATTCCATGACAGACCCCAGCTTTGTGCATTTGCGCTTACATACAGATTATTCGTTAGTGGATGGCGTAACACGGGTGAAACCGTTGGTGAAGCGCTGCGCTGAGCTGAATATGCCGGCGGTGGCCGTGACCGATGATTCAAACCTGTTTGGTTTAATCAAGTTTTATGATGCCGCCATGAAGGCAGGGGTTAAGCCTATCGCTGGGGCCGACCTATGGGTGCAGTTTGAAGGTATAGAAGGCGCCACGCCAGTATGCGTTTTGGTGCAAAACACCCAAGGCTATAAAAACCTTACCGTATTAATTTCCCGCGCTTGGCAACTGAACCAGCAGCAAGGCAAGGCCTTGGTGAAGGCTGAGTGGCTAGCGGAGTTAAACGATGGCTTGATTTTATTATCAGGGGGAACCTTCGGCCCTGTGGGCCGTTTATTGTTGAGTAACCGAGTGGAGCAAGCCACGCAACTGGCTGCTTGGTGTGCTCGCCACTTTCCGAACCGTTTTTACTTAGAAGTACAAAGAGCCAGTCGTCCTGGCGACGAGGAGTGCCTGCACGCTTCTGTGGACTTAGCTACTGAACTTGGGCTGCCCATTGTTGCCACTAATGATGTGCGCTTTATGAGTGCGGAGGATTTTGAAGCCCACGAGGTGAGGGTCTGTATTCACGAGAGCTTCACCCTTGAGGACCCGCGTCGTGAAAAACGCTATACGGAAGAGCAATACCTAAAATCTCCCGAGGAAATGGCGGAGCTTTTTAGTGATTTACCTGAGGCTTTGGCTAACACAGTGGAAATTGCCAAACGCTGCTCCATTGATATTGAGCTTGGCAACAACTATCTGCCTGACTTCCCCGTGCCCGAGGGCATGACCATTGCCGAGTATTTTGAAAAAGTGTCCTATGAAGGGCTCGAGAAGCGCCTTGAGGGAGTGCTAGATCCTAACGCTTCAGATTATGTGGAGCGCAAACAAAAATACTTGGACCGCCTTGCTTTTGAGCTCAACGTTATTAATCAAATGAAGTTCCCCGGTTACTTCTTAATTGTGTCGGACTTTATTCGTTGGGCGAAGCAAAACGATATTCCCGTGGGGCCTGGGCGGGGGTCGGGGGCAGGTTCTTTGGTGGCTTGGGTGCTTGAAATTACCGATCTTGACCCATTGCAATATGATTTGCTGTTTGAACGTTTCCTTAATCCTGAACGGGTATCCATGCCAGACTTTGATGTGGACTTTTGCATGGAACAGCGGGATGACGTGATTGCTTACGTGGCGCGCACCTATGGCCGCGAAGCTGTGGGTCAAATTGTTACCTTTGGCACCATGGCCGCTAAGGCGGTGGTGCGAGATGTGGCACGGGTGCAAGGCAAGCCCTATGGATTGGCGGATCGCTTATCCAAGATGATCCCCGGCACGCCTGGCATGACGCTGAAAAAAGCCCGAGAACAGGAAGATGTGCTTGAGGAGTTTTTAAGCGGTGAGCCTCATGGTGACCAAGAAGCTGCTAATGAAATTTGGGAAATGGCGGTAAAGCTTGAGGGTCTCACCCGCAACGTGGGGCGCCACGCAGGGGGTGTGGTAATTGCCCCTGGAAAGCTCACGGATTTTGCCCCCCTGCATTGCGACGAACAGGGCGATAACCTCGTCACCCAGTTTGATAAAGACGATGTGGAAGCCGCGGGCCTAGTGAAGTTTGATTTCTTAGGTTTAAGAACCCTCACCATTATTGATTGGGCCATTAAGGCGGCCAATAAAAAGCGCGCTAAGGAAGGGCTTGAGCCCATCACCAGCAGTGATATTCCCCTCGATGATGCGGATACCTTTGAGCTATTAAAGCGCGGGGATACCACCGCCGTGTTCCAACTCGAATCTTCTGGCATGAAGGAGCTGATTAAAAAGCTCAAGCCCGATGTGTTTGAAGACATTATTGCTCTAGTGGCCTTGTATCGCCCAGGCCCGCTGGAGTCGGGCATGGTGGATAACTTTATTAACCGTAAGCACGGTCGCGAGCCCTTAGCTTACCCAGATCCGCAATACCAACACGAGCTTTTGCAGCCCATTCTTGAGCCCACTTATGGGGTGATTTTATACCAGGAACAGGTGATGCAGATTGCACAGGTGTTGGCCGGCTACTCCCTGGGTCAAGCGGATTTATTGCGCCGCGCCATGGGTAAAAAAGATGCCGAAGAAATGGCCGCTCAGCGCAAAGCCTTTGAAGAGGGTGCGCGAGCTAATGGTGTTGATGGCGAGCTGGCTATTCGTATTTTTGACTTGGTGGAAAAGTTCGCAGGCTATGGTTTTAACAAGTCGCACTCAGCGGCCTACGCCTTAGTGGCGTACCACACAGCGTGGTTAAAAGTGCATTACCCCGCCGAGTTTATGGCGGCGGTGATTTCTGCGGAAATGCACAACACGGATAAGGTGGTGACCTTTGTGGATGAATGCCACAGCATGGGGTTAAAGGTGCTTCCTCCTGAGGTGAATAGTTGTGGTTACCGTTTTATCGCCAACGATGAGGGCCATGTGGTGTACGGTCTTGGCGCCATCAAAGGGCTAGGTGAGGGACCCATTGAGGCCATTGTACAAGCCCGCGATGAGGGCGTGGTATTTGAAAACTTGTTTGATTTTTGCCGCCGCGTGGATATGAAGCGAATGAATCGCCGCTCCATGGAAGCCTTGGTAAAAGCCGGGGCGCTAGATCAGCTGGGTCCTAACAAACATTTTGATGATAGGGCTTCCTTGCTTGCCAGCCTTCCCGACGCCATGAAAGCGGCGGAGCAGGCAAGCGAAGACGAAGCTGCTGGCATGGGGGATTTATTTGGTGGCCCAGCAGCGGACGACACCATTGTGGCCGATGTGGTTTGGAAAACCCTGCGCCCTTGGAACGACGAAAACCGCTTGAACGGTGAGAAAGATACGCTAGGTTTATTCTTAACTGGGCACCCCATCGACCAGTTTGAGAATGAGCTAGGCCGTTTTGTGAGCTCTCGCTTTAATCGTTTAACCCCCACTGAAAAAGGCCACGTGGCCACAGTGGCGGGGCTGGTGGTGCAGCTGCGCATCACTCGCAGTAAACGCAGTGGTGAGCGCATGGCCTTTATGACGCTCGATGATAAAACTGGCCGTGTGGAAGTGTCTGTATTTGGGCGTGTGTTTGCAGAATTTGCCGATGTTATCGAAAAAGACGCTTTGCTAGTGGTGCGTGGGGCAGTGCGCCCTGATGAATACACCGGCGGTGTTAGTATCCTTGCCGATGAAATCCTCACCATGGCCCAAGCACGGGAGCGCTTTGCGCGACGGCTACGCCTGCGGTTAACGGTGAGCGAGGAACTGCCGCAGCAGCTACGCGAATTCCTTGGACCTTATCAAGGTGGAAGTTGCCCCGTGTTGGTGGAAATCGAACACCCTGAGGCAAAGGCTGAAGTCACCTTGGGCGAGGCCTGGCGTGTGCGCCCAGAGCAAGCATTGCTCCACACCCTATGGGACGAACTTTCTCCTGAGCAGGCAACAATTGACTACTAAAGTGTTACAAAAAACGAATATTCCCCTTGGTTTGGGCTCAAATCTCGACCACACCATGGATTTCTTAGTACACTGCCCCAAAATTTAATGGTAGAGGCTGATTATGAACCCCAACTTTCTTGATTTCGAGCAACCGATTGCCGAACTAGAAACTAAAATTGAGGAGTTGCGCCACGCAAGCACGGACGTGGACGTAAATATTTCAGATGAAATCCGACGCCTAGAAGAAAAGAGTCAGTCTCTCTTAGAATCGGTTTTTGGCGGCTTAACCCCATGGCAAATTTCACAGTTGGCACGCCACCCGTTAAGACCGCACACATTGGATTACATTGGTTTAATTTTCGATGAGTTTGACGAGCTTCACGGCGATAGAACCTTTGCTGATGACCCCGCCATTGTGGGTGGCATTGCGCGTTTGAATGGCGAGCCTGTAATGGTGATTGGCCACCAAAAGGGTCGTGAGGTAAAAGAAAAAGTGCGTCGCAATTTTGGCATGCCCAAACCAGAAGGGTACCGCAAAGCCTTGCGTTTAATGGAGATGGCTGAGCGTTTTAACCTTCCCATCCTCACTTTTATTGATACACCGGGGGCTTTTCCAGGTATTGATGCAGAGGAGCGCGGCCAAAGTGAAGCTATTGCTCGTAACTTGCTAGTGATGTCTAACTTAAAGGTGCCCATTATTGCCACCGTGATTGGTGAGGGCGGGTCTGGGGGAGCCTTAGCCATTGGTGTTTGTGACCATTTGCAAATGTTGCAATACAGCACTTATGCGGTGATTTCCCCCGAAGGCTGCGCTTCTATTTTGTGGCGCAGCGCAGAAAGGGCGCCAGAAGCGGCTGAGGCTATGGGTATTAATGCTGAGCGTCTGCATGAGTTAGGCATTGTGGATACTGTGGTGCCAGAGCCCTTAGGAAGTGCCCATCGTGACTATGAAGCCACGGCTGAGGCTATTCGCTCGGCTTTAATCGCGCAGCTAGAGCATTTGAAAACCTTGCCAGTGGAAGAGCTGGTGGAGCGCCGCTATCAGCGCTTAATGTCCTATGGCAATGTGGAGCAGCATGGCTAGCACTCCTGCTGCTTTGGCTCAAGCCTTGGTGGCGCACTGTGAACACTATCTTGCCACCATTAAAGGCCCTCTTACGCTTGGTTATAGCGGAGGGCTTGATTCCACCGTACTCCTTCACGCTCTTTTGCGGGCGGGCGCTCAACAACGATTAACCGCCGTGCATATTAATCATGGGTTACAACCCTTAGCAGACACTTGGTTAGCATATTGTGAGCAAGAGTGCGCGCGATTAGGGGTGGATTTTGCGGCGGTGGCATTGCATTTACCGGGTACTGCAAATGTGGAGGGGAGGGCACGTCGAGAACGGCGTCTGGCGTTATTGCAGCAAACCTCGCCACAGGGTTGTTTGGTGTTGGCGCAGCACCAAAACGACCAAGCAGAAACCTTGCTATTGCAGTTGCTGCGTGGTGCAGGCCCCCAAGGCCTTAGCGCCATGCAACCATGCAGTGAGTACCAAGGCCATACCCTTTGGAGACCATTACTGGGTTTTTTACGCAAGGACTTGGCCCAAATCGCTCAGCATTGGCAGCTGCATTGGGTGGAAGACCCCACCAATCAGGACCTTGAACCCGACCGCAATTACTTGCGCCAGTTTATTATTCCCAAGCTTGAACAGCGCTGGCCGCAATTGGTACCTACCTTGGCGCGTAATGCTCAGCTGCAGCAGGACGCGGTGCAGCTACAAAAACAAATAGCAGCTCAAGATTGGCAACAGTTGGCTGATTCCCAAGGCGGAATCTCGATTGCTGAATTGTTAGCACTTAGCCCTGAGCGCCAACGAAACCTATTGTATCGATGGGTGTTGGCTCGCGGTATGCAGCCCCCGAGTCAGAAAGTTTTAAATCGTGTTTGGCAAGAACTGTTGCTAGCCCGTGCCGATGCCAGTCCGCAAGTAACTTGGCCTGAGGGCCTTTTTTGCCGCCATGCGGGTCGCTTGTTTTTGTTAACCCCGCAAGAGGCTGCTGCCACCTTATCGAAGAAAGAGATACAGCTAGTGCCACAAGCGCGCTACCAATGGGGGCAGGGCACCTTGATGGTGGATAAAGCTAAAAAGCTGGAGTCGCACCAAGTGCTGTGTTTGCCACTGGGCGTGAAACATCTCACGTTAGCCCCTGTGCCCAAAGGAGCCAAACTCTATGTTAAGGGCCTACACCGCCAAGTTCGTGAGGTGTGGCGTGCCCTTGGATTAGCCCCTTGGCAACGTTTACAAACACCAGGATTATTTTACCAGGGTCAGCTTGTGGCTGTGGTAGGAGTAGGGGTGAATGATGAGTTCAGCGTGGAGCCAGAAGCTGATTCTTGGGTGCTCAGTTGGCAGTGGACAGAACCCAAAAGTCAATGGTGATGCCATAAAAATTGCTTCCTCTGATTGAGGCAAGCGGCGCGCTCTGTTACTATTTACCCCCGTCCTAGTTCAATCAGCTCCTTGTTTTTATTGTTATAACCCAGCCAGTGGCGCATTGGTGATGATTGGGCGTTTTTTCTATTAATGCTAGGTAGTATCTAGCTTGGCCTATATAGCGGTGGTTACATGACACGATACATTTTTGTGACGGGTGGCGTGGTATCGTCACTGGGTAAGGGTATTACAGCCGCTTCTCTAGCCACCCTGCTAGAGGCGCGTGGTTTAAACGTTACCATGCTTAAAATGGATCCTTACATTAATGTGGATCCAGGCACCATGAGCCCTTACCAGCACGGTGAAGTGTTTGTAACCGAGGATGGCGCCGAAACGGATTTGGATTTAGGCCACTATGAGCGTTTTATCCGCACCCGCTTAAAGCGCGTTAATAGTTTTACCACCGGGCGCGTGTACCAAGACGTACTCGACAAAGAACGCCGTGGCGAATATTTGGGCGCCACGGTGCAGGTGATTCCCCATATCACCGATGAAATTAAACTCAAAATCCAGCGTGGCGCCGGCGATGCAGATGTGGCCATTATTGAAATTGGTGGTACCACGGGGGATATTGAGTCCTTGCCTTTCTTAGAGGCGGTGCGCCAGTTACGTATTGAAAAAGGCTTGCAAAACACTCTTTTAGTGCACCTCACCTTGGTGCCTTGGATCGCTTCTGCGGGCGAGATTAAAACCAAACCCACTCAACATTCTGTGAAAGAGCTGCGCTCTATTGGTTTGCAGCCTGATGTATTGGTGTGTCGTTCGGATCATCCTGTGCCTGTGAGCGCGCGCGAGAAAATAGCACTATTCACCAACGTGGAAACACGCGCGGTTATCACCACGCCAGATTGCGAGACTATTTATCAGGTGCCGCGCGTATTGCATGAACAAGACATTGATAGCTTTATTGTGGAGCGCCTAGGTCTTGAGTGCCGCACACCTGATTTGTCAGAGTGGGACCGCGTAGTGGCAGCACAATTAAACCCTGAGCAGGAAATCACAGTGGGATTGGTGGGGAAATATGTCAGCCTCGCCGATGCTTATAAATCCTTAAATGAAGCATTGATTCATGCGGGCATTGCCACGCGTTCAAAAGTGAATGTGAGATATATCGATGCCGAGCTCGTGGAGCGGAAAGGCACTAGTTTATTAGCGGGGCTCGATGGAATTTTGGTGCCGGGCGGTTTTGGTGATAGGGGCACAGAAGGCAAAGTGCTAGCCTCGCAATACGCGCGGGAAAACCAGATTCCATTTTTGGGTATTTGCTTAGGTATGCAAATGGCAGTGGTGGATGTGGCGCGCAGCCTTGCTGGTTTAGAGGGGGCGCATTCCACTGAGTTTCTACCCAGTGCAGAACATCCCGTTGTAGATGTGTTGCCAGAGACAGATCCGGTAACGGGCGAAGCGGGATTGATGCGTTTAGGGGCTAAATATAGCTTGCTAACACCGGGTTCTAAGGTTGCCTTAGCCTATAATGAAAATCGCATTTATGAGCGCCATCGCCACCGCTATGAGATTAACGAAGATTACGTGGCAGCGTTGGAGGAGGTTGGTCTCAAGGTGACCGGTCGCTCAGAAGAAGGTAACCTTGTGGAGGTGGTGGAGCTTGAAGGACACCCTTGGTTTGTAGGTTGCCAATTCCACCCTGAGTTTACCTCCACCCCGCGTGATGGCCACGGGCTTTTCACTAGCTATGTGCAAGCGGTTCTTGCACGGCGCAACGCGTCTGCATAATAAAAGGCAATATTTATGTCAGTAGAACAAAAAACGATTCAGCTTGGCGAGATACCCATTAGCAATGAAGCCCCCTTCGTTCTTTTTGGGGGAATGAATGTATTGGAGTCGCGGGATTTAGCCATGCAAGTGGCAGAGCATTATGCAGAAGTGACCCAAGCGCTACATATCCCTTGGGTATTTAAAGCATCTTTTGATAAAGCGAACCGTTCATCCTTGCACTCCTTCCGTGGCCCTGGTTTAGAAGAGGGGCTGCGTATTTTTGAAGAGATTAAAAACACCTTTAACTGTCCTATCATCACGGACGTGCACGAGCCTTACCAAGCACAACCGGCTGCAGAGGTGGTGGATGTATTGCAATTGCCGGCTTTTTTAGCGCGCCAAACAGATTTAGTGGCAGCGTTGGCGGCCACGGATCGCATTATAAACATTAAAAAGCCTCAGTTTATTGCACCCCACGAAGTGGGCCACATATTGCATAAGTGTGAAGAAGCTGGAAACGAGCAGCTGATTATTTGCGAGCGTGGCTCAAGCTTTGGCTACAACAACTTGGTGGTGGATATGCTCGGTTTTGGCATTATGAAGCGCTTCGGCTACCCTGTGTTTTTTGATGTGACCCACGCTTTGCAAATGCCAGGTGGGCGGAGTGATTCCGCTGATGGGCGTCGCCACCAAGTGGCAGATTTGGCCCGTGCGGGCATGATTCAAGGATTGGCAGGGCTCTTTTTAGAAGCCCATCCCGACCCAGATAATGCTAAGTGTGATGGTCCTTGTGCTTTACGCTTAGAGCAATTACACCCTTTTTTAACGCAAATGAAGGCAGTGGACGAACTTGCGAAATCCCTGCCCACATTTATTAACCCTTAATACGGCTGCATACAGTTCGGAGACCGCTATGCCAGTTATTACAGATATTAAAGCTCGCGAAATTATTGATTCTCGCGGTAATCCCACCGTTGAAGCCGATGTGATTTTAGCATCGGGCGTTATGGGTTCGGCCTGCGCACCTAGCGGTGCTTCCACCGGTGCCCGTGAAGCCTTAGAGCTGCGCGATGGTGACCCAAAGCGCTACGGCGGTAAAGGTGTATTAAAAGCTGTAGGGTTTGTGAATTCAGAGATTCGTGAGTTGTTGCTAGAGCGTGATGCCCGTGAACAAGCCAAGCTTGATCAGTTGATGATCGAACTGGATGGCACCGAAACAAAAAGCCGTTTAGGGGCAAACGCTATTTTGGCGGTTTCTTTGGCTATCGCCAAAGCTGCCGCAGCTTATGAGAAAAAGCCCTTGTATGAATATATGGCGGGCTTGCAAGAAGAACGCGAGCCCTTAAGCTTGCCCGTGCCTATGATGAACATCATCAATGGCGGTGAGCATGCTGACAACAACGTGGATATCCAAGAGTTTATGATTCAGCCCGTAGGTGCCAAATCCATTGCGGAAGCGGTGCGTTATGGTGCTGAAATTTTCCACGCCTTGCGCAGCGTGTTGCAAGAGCGCGGCCTTAACACCGCTGTGGGCGATGAGGGTGGTTTTGCCCCCGACTTACCTTCCAACGAAGCGGCCCTAGAAGCCATCGCAGAAGCCGTATCCCGTGCGGGTTATACCTTGGGCGATGACATTACCTTGGCGCTAGATTGCGCCGCCTCTGAATTTTACAAGGATGGCAAGTATGAGCTCGCTGGCGAAGGCCGTAGTCTCACCGCCGCTGAGTTTGTGGATTACTTAGCTGACCTTTGCAACCGTTACCCCATTATTTCCATTGAGGACGGTTTGCACGAGGACGATTGGGAAGGTTGGAAGCTACTCACTGAGCGCTTAGGCGATAAAATCCAGCTCGTGGGTGATGACCTTTTTGTTACCAACACGGCTATTCTTAAGCGCGGTATTGATGAGAGCATCGCCAACTCTATCTTGGTGAAGTTGAACCAAATCGGTACCCTCACTGAAACCTTAAATGCCATTAAGATGGCCAAGGATGCGGGTTACACTGCGGTGATTTCCCACCGTTCTGGTGAAACCGCAGATACCACCATCGCGGATCTCGCTGTGGCCACTGCCGCCGGGCAAATCAAAACCGGTTCCCTGTGCCGCTCAGACCGTGTGGCCAAGTACAACCGCTTGATTCGCATTGAGCAAGAAATGGGTCGCGCCGCTTACCACGGTCGCAAAGAGTTCCCTCGTTTGGTCAAATAAGCCTCAACAGCCCAGCGGTTTGCACCGCTGGGCTTCTCGTTAAGAGAACCTCACAGCTATGATGCGTCGTGTACTAATTGCTTTTCTGATAGTTTTCTTGGTGGTGATGCAATATCGTTTATGGTTGAGCGAGGGCAGCGTGCGGCATCGTAAGAGCCTAGAAGCACAAATAGCCAAATTAGAAACAGAAAACAAAGCGTTACAGCAGCGTAACAGCCTTATGCGAGCCGAGGTAAACGATCTAAAGAAAGCAAAAAACAGTGTGGAAGAAATTGCCCGCCGTGATTTAGGTATGATTCGCAAAGGCGAAGTGTTCTATCTTGTTCCCGACAAGGAGCAAGGGCAGCGTCAATGAGGGTTTATGCTCTGATTCCAGCGGCTGGCGTGGGTTCGCGCATGCAAGCAGAACGCCCCAAACAATACCTCCCATTGCTTGGCCGCACCGTGGCCGAACACACATTAACAACCTTACTGCAACATCCTGCCATCGATCGCACAGTGGTGGGCATCGCCGACCAAGATCCTTATTGGCCGCATATTCCCCAATCAAACCATGTGATAACGGTGTCAGGTGGTGTAAGTCGTGCGGAGACCGTGCTTAATGGTTTGCGTTATCTGCGCCAAATAGCCACTGCGGAAGATTGGGTATTGGTGCACGATATGGCACGGCCTTGCCTACACCCTGAAGATATTGACGCCTTACTTGCCTCAACGAATCCTGAAGGAGCTATTTTAGGCGCGCCCGTGGTGGACACATTAAAACAAGTGAGCGGCCAACAAATTCATACCACTATCGATCGGCGCCAAGTGTGGCGAGCCTTCACCCCTCAGTTTTTTCCCATCGAACTCTTATACCAAGCACTAACACAGGCTTTAGCTGCGGGAGCTAATATCACCGATGAAGCAAGTGCTGTGGAATGGGCTGGCGGGAAACCAAGCATGGTTCAAGGGCGTAGCGATAACATTAAAATCACTTGGCCAGGGGATATTGCCCTAGCGGAATTTTATTTGCAGCAGCAAGCACAGGAGCGCGCATGTCATTAATACGTATAGGCCAAGGTTACGATGTGCATGCCTTTGGTGAAGGTGATGGGTTGATGCTTGGTGGCATCAAGGTCCCGTTTAATAAAGGGTTTGTGGCCCATTCTGATGGCGATGTGTTGCTCCATGCCTTAACCGATGCGCTGCTCGGTGCGTTGGCACTTGGGGATATTGGTCATTGGTTTCCAGATACCGATGAGCAATGGCGCGGTGCTGACTCAGGCCAGTTGTTGCAAGCGGTATATGCAGAAATCAAAAAGCGCGGCTATGTGCTTGGTAATGCTGATATGACTATTTTGGCTCAGCGGCCTAAGTTGGCGCCGCATATTGAGCCCATTCGTGAGCGTATCAGTGAGCTCCTAGGTTGCCCCACCACCGCCATTTCAGTGAAGGCCAGCACCACCGAGAAGCTTGGTTTTGTGGGGCGTGAGGAGGGTATTACAGCCTTGGCCACGGTATTACTTATGCAGCGGGAGTCACAAGCGTGAGCTTACCCCGCGCCCATGGCGCTCCCCTAGTGGAAGGATGGATGCGCACCGAGCCAGAGGATTTTGTGGTGCGCGAACAGCTAAGCTTTGTGCCTGGGGAGGGTGGCGAGCACTTATGGTTACGTATTCAAAAACGTCTATGGAATACCATGGATGTGGCCCTGTGGTTGGCTAAACACGCCAAGCTCCCCTTGAGAGCTGTGGGCTTTAGCGGCCTTAAAGACAGACGTGCCGTCACTGAACAATGGTTTAGCTTGCATTTGCCCGGCAAGGCGGACCCTGATTTTAGCCAGTTGCCAGAAGGCTTAGTGGTGCTTGAGCAGGTTCGCCATGGTCGTAAATTAAATCGCGGCACCCATATTGCTAATGAGTTTGTATTGCGCTTGCGTCAATTAACGGGTGAGTTAGAGGCCGTGCCCGAGCGTTTAGCAGCCATTGCGAGTCAAGGGGTGCCTAACTATTTTGGTGAGCAACGTTTTGGCCGCGGCGGCCAGAATTTTCCGCGAGCACAGGCGTGGCTATTGGGCGAGGGCGAGGCGCCACGCAAAGTAGCCACACGCAGCTTGTGGTTGTCGGCGGTGCGCAGCGAATTGTTTAACCAAGTTTTAGCCGCTCGAGTACAGGATGGCAGTTGGAATCAACTTATTACTGGTGATGTATTGCAGCCTGAGGGTAGCCGCGGTTTGTTTTTATCCACCGATGATGAGCGCAGCGCCGAGCGTTTACACAATAAAGAAGTCAACCTCACAGGGCCCCTAGTGGGCACGGGCGGACTAGCGCCGGTGGCAGCAAGTGCGGAATTTGAAGCGCAAATATTGGCGCCCCATCAGCCGTTAATTCAAGCCCTGTGTGAGTTGAAAATGGAGGCACAGCGACGCAGCTTGCGTTTGCTTGTATCTAGGCTTGAGTGGCAACTTGAAGACGACCTATTAACGATTGTTATGCAGTTACCAAAGGGGGCTTTTGCTACCACAGTGCTAGCAGAGCTTGGGAATTGGAAAACTGCCATATAAGCACAATAAAAGTGCAAAGAGGTAGAGGTAAGATGTTTGATGCACAATTTGCTGGGGTGGGGATGACATCACAACGCACCCGCGAACGGCTAGTTAAGCGATTACGTGAAAAAGGCATTCAAGATGAGCGAGTGTTAACGCTTATCGAGCAGGTGCCGCGCCATATTTTTGTGGATGAAGCCCTATCTCATCAGGCCTACGACGACACAGCATTGCCCATAGGTTACGGGCAAACCATTTCGCAGCCATGGGTGGTGGCGCGCATGACGGAATTGCTGATTGCGCCCAAAATGCCGCAAACGGTATTAGAAATCGGCACGGGTTGCGGTTACCAAACGGCCATATTGGCAGCGCTTGGTATCAAAGTGTTTTCGGTGGAGCGCATTAAGCCACTGCAAGACGCAGCCAAGCAAAGATTACGTGATTTAAAACTTCATAATGTGCAATTCAAGTATGCTGATGGCGGTTTTGGCTGGCCAAGCCAAGGGCCTTTCGATGCTATTTTAGCAGCTTGTTCGCCCGCAGAGATTCCAGCTGAGCTACTGGAGCAATTGGCACCGGGCGGCAGATTAGTAATGCCTGTGGGTGAAGAAGAGCAGTGGCTCACCGTGGTGGATTATCAAGACAATGAATTCGTGGCGGAACGCTTAGAACCGGTTAAATTTGTGCCTTTCCAACGAGGAGTGGAGTGATGCGTAGTAAATGGAGTTTGTATTGGCGCGGCATGGCCATGGGTACAGTGGAAACCATACCTGGGGTGTCGAGCGGCACATTAGCATTAATCACAGGGATTTATGCTGAATTGATTAGCACCCTCGCCAATATTCACCCACGTTTACTCAGCGTATGGCGAGAGCAAGGCACGGCAGCCATGTGGCGCGAACTGAATGGGACTTTTTTGCTGTTGCTGCTGTTGGGCATGGTAACCAGCATAGTGCCCTCTGTGTTTGCCATAAAATGGTTGATGGCCAATGTGCCGGTGCTGCTGTGGGCGTTTTTTAGCGGCCTTATTATGATGGGCACAGTGGTGGTGTGGCGCACCTTACCCCACCGTGGCTTCGGTGTGCTCGCGGCGGCGGTATTGGCTTGCGCTTTTAGCGTGTGGCTAAGTTTGCAAACAGGCTTCGGGGCTTCGGTAGTGCATCCCGTGTTTTTTTTCTTTGCGGGAGCGTTAGCCATCTCAGCGTTGCTGTTGCCAGGTATTTCTGGCAGCTTTATTTTACTGCTGTTGGGTATGTATGAACCTGTGCTGACGGCGGTGAGCGAATTGCAATTAAGTAACCTAGTGGCATTTATGCTTGGCTGCGCTGTGGGCGCCTTGGCGTTTGTACAATTGCTCAAATGGTTATTAGCCCACTACTATGCAGTGGTCATGGGTGCAGCTGCGGGTATTATGGCGGGCTCGTTGATTAAACTTTGGCCGTGGCGCTTAGACGAACCACAACAATGGTTGCTACCTGAACAGTACAGCCAAGTTACGCAAGAACCCGCGCAACTTGGCTTCGCCATATTGGCTGCTTTGCTTGGTATGGTGGTGGTGTTTTTCTTGGGCGACAAACAGCCTTCTAGCGAGAATGCATGAAAGTAAACAAGCTACTCTTAACCACAGCCTCTTTGTTCTGGCTCAGCGTTGCAGGCTGCAGCACGGGTAATGTGCCTGTGGTGGAGTATCAGGCGGGCGGCAAGCCTGCTGGCCGCGGCACTTTAAGCACGGCACCACGCAAGCAAGTAGTGGAGGGATATCACACTGTGGTGCAGGGCGACACCTTGTATTCTATTGCTTGGCGTTACGGCTGGGATTATCGTAGCTTAGCGGCAGCAAACAATATTGCTGCCCCTTATACCATTCGTCCAGGCCAGCGCATTGATTTTACTAGAAGTAGCACGCAAGTGGCTGCCAAGCCTGGGTCGTCTTCAACACCTGCTTCTTCACCGAGCAGCAAAGCTCCTGCAGCTAAGCCCACACCAAGTAAGCCCAAAGCCGCACCCAAACCACAAACAAGCACTGCTACCAAAGTGGGTGACTTAGCTTGGCAGTGGCCAGTGAAAGGCCAGGTCAAACAAGGGTTTTCCACTAAAAATAGCGATCAACGTGGTTTGCTACTTGCAGGGCGCACAGGCGATCCTGTTCATGCCGCCGCCGCTGGCACAGTGGTGTATCGTGGTAGTGGTTTAACCGGCTATGGTAACTTACTCATCATTAAGCATAACGACCGCTGGCTCTCAGCCTATGGACACAACGATGCCTTGCTAGTGAAAGAAGGTGAAGCAGTGAAGGCAGGGCAAAAAATAGCCACCATGGGCGCCACCGGTACATCTTCCGTACAACTGCATTTTGAAATACGCCGCGACGGCCAGCCCGTGGATCCGCAGCAGGTGTTGCCGAGGCGCTAGGTCGCAGAACCGCGTAGGTTGGCCCTCGTGCCGGGCGGGCAAATACGCGGAACCGCGTAGGTTCCCGCTACCGAGAGTGCTTAAAAACCACTGTGCCAAGCAAGCTTGCAGAAATGGGTTTCACCAACGAACCCCATGTTGGTGAAACCCATTTCTTCCAGCCTATTTATCCTAGCCTCTAAGAGAAATCGGGTGCGGGTGGGGTATGAGAATGTTGGTTTTGTGCAGGATTGTAGTTCAGAGCACATAGCTAGCCAGCTGCTAGCGCGCAGCTTAGTGGCACTTAAACTCCTCCAAATCCCACCAACCCGATTTATCTTAGAGCCACCGGTGGTAGGCACGGAGAAACCACTATTTCTTTTGCGTGGGTTTCCGCAAAAAAATAGTGATTTCGCAGTGCTTGCTAGCGATGAAGTGAGTTTAGAACTCGTTGAGTGGCACCCGCCCGGTGCTAGGGCACCCCGCGGTTCCGCGCACGGTGCTAGGGCTGCTGAACGTATTTTAGGATATCAACCACTTGCTCTGTGGTGGTGCACCACGCTTTGGCGTTAGCATCCACTTCTTTCAGGGGATGAACAATGTCTTCAGCGTGTAGGGTAATGTAAGGCTTGTTAAGGGCTGCACAATAGCCCGCATCAAAGGCGGCGTTCCACTGTTTGTACTTATCGCCAAAGCGAACCACCACTAAATCTGCTTGTTCGATCATGGTTTGAGTGCGAATAGCATTGACTTTGGCGGATTGGTGGTCGCGCCAAAAGTTATTGCTTTGCTCGCCTAGCATGTCGCCGGCGGCATCACTGGCATCGTGGTCGGTAACAGGGGCGGTAAAGACGATATCAAGCCCTGCAGCTTTAGCACCCTGCATTATTTCTTCGCGCCAATCCGTATGAATCTCACCAGAAAGATACACATAAAACGACATGACAAGCTCCTTTGGTTGGGTTTTTAGGCTTTGCGATAAAGCTGAAGGGAAGTATTGTCCCAAAGCTAGCGAAAAAGCGCCAATTAAGGCACCGAAAAAGCAAGCTTCTGCTACAATGCGGTGGTTTTTTATGAATCTTCTTACAAGGTCAGCGTACATGAGCACAGCCACAACCATTCCTGCCGTGAACTCGCCGCGACGAGTGCTAACTGCCAGTTTGGCGGGCACCACCATCGAGTTTTTCGACTTTTATATTTACGCCAATGCGGCAGTATTGGTGTTCCCGATTTTATTCTTCCCCCATAGCGAGGGTGCCACAGCAGTGCTGCAATCCTTGGCCACGTTTGCTTTGGCGTTTTTTGCGCGCCCGTTTGGAGCGGCTTTGTTTGGTCACTTTGGCGATCGCGTTGGGCGCAAAGCTACCTTGGTTGCAGCCTTGCTTACCATGGGAATTTCCACAGTGGTTATTGGATTGCTGCCCACTTATGCTCAAATTGGGATTTGGGCACCTGTTATGTTGGCTGTGTGCCGTTTTGGTCAAGGGTTAGGCTTGGGTGGCGAGTGGGGTGGTGCAGTGCTGCTGGCCACTGAAAACGCACCGCCTGGTAAGCGGGCCTGGTATGGCATGTTCCCGCAGCTTGGCGCCCCGCTAGGGTTTGTATTGGCAGGCGGGTCTTTTTTATTGTTAGCTCATTTTTTAACAGATGAAGAGTTTTTGCAGTGGGGTTGGCGTATTCCTTTTATTGCTAGCGCGGTTTTAGTGCTGATTGGCCTGTACGTGCGCTTAAAAATCGAAGAAACCCCAGTGTTTAAAGCCACTTTAGATAAACAGCAGCAGGAACGTATGCCTATGGCTGCGGTTTGCAAGAAGCATCCGCGTATGCTGGTGCTGGGCACCTTGGCTGCCATGGCAACCTTCGTATTGTTTTACCTCACCTCTGTGTTTAGTCTGACTTGGGGCACAGGTGAATTAGCCTACAGCCGAGAAGAGTTTTTGGGCATGCAGCTAATGGGTGTGGTGATGTTTGCGTTATGGGTGCCCATTAGTGCTTTGTTTGCAGATAAACACGGCCGCCGCATTACCATGATTGGCATTTCATTGGTGATTGCCGTATTTGGCTTATTTTTGGAGCCATTATTTACCCATAGTTACGCATCCATGTTGGTGTTTTTAGGTTTAGGCTTTGCATTAATGGGCTATACTTATGGGCCTTTAGGTACTGTACTTGCAGAGTTGTTCCCGCCAGAAATGCGCTACACAGGTGCTTCGCTCACCTTTAATTTTGCCGGAATTTTGGGCGCCTCAATTGCACCTTATTTAGCCATGTGGCTCGCCACCACCTATAGCCTAGCTGCCGTGGGTTGGTATCTTTCGGTGGCAGGCATGATTAGCGCTATCGCCATGTGGGGGATTGCCGAGACGAAGCATAAGGAGTTCTAGGTGATGGCTCCTTGCGCTAGGCGGAAACCTCGGCTCTTGTGCCGAGCAGGCAAGGGTTCCTAGCACCGGGTGGTGCCACTCAACGAGTTCTTAACATACAACATCAGCAATAAGCACTGCGAGTACGCGGAACCGCGTAGGTTCCCGCTACCGAGAGTTCTTAAAGTCCTCTATCACAAGCAAGCTTGCAGAAATGGGTTTCACCAACGAACCCCATGTTGGTGAAACCCATTTCTTCCAGCCTATTTATCCTAGCCTCTAAGAGAAATCGGGTGCGGGTGGGGTATGAGAAAGACGGGTTTTGTGCGGGATTGTTGTTTCGAGTACTAAGCTACGTCCTCGCCAACGCCCAACTTACAGGCACCAACATCTCCCCCCATTTCCACCAACCCGATTTATCTTAGAGCCACTGGTGAGAAGGCACGGAGAAACCATTATTTCTTTTGCGTGCTCTTCCGCAAAAAAATAGTGATTTCGCAGTGCTTATTGCTGATGATGTTTTTTTAGAACTCGTTGCGTGGTGCCCCCCCTCGGCACGAGAGCCGAGCACCCGCCCGGTGTAAGGGCAACACTAGTTATATATCTCTTTATTCTTCTGCTTGTCCTGCGGTGACTTTTTAACTAACACATAGGCGCTGCCGGCACCGCCGTGTTGCGGTTGGCAGCTGTGGTACGCCATGGAGAGTGGGTGTTCTTCTAGCCAATGCAGCACATATTTTTTTAACCGTGCGGGGGTGGGGCTGTGGTAGCCTTTGCCGTGGGTAACTTGCACTGTGCGTAAGCTGGCTTCATGGGCTTGGCGCAAAAAATCATCCAGTTCTTGGCGGGCTTCTTTTAAGGTTTTGCGGTGCAAATCTAGGCGCGCTTGGATAGGGTAGCGCCCGAGTCTTAGTTTGCGGTAAACACCTTCCTGTATGCCGTTGTCTTTCCAACCGATGATATCGTGGGGGCCCACATCCTCAAGCTCTTCTGGGATGGTTAATGGGTTTTTATCAAGGGGATTAATTCCTTGGGCAGTACGTCGGCGTTCGAGTTGAGCTATGGTGGGCTCGGCTTTTGCTTGCAAGCGCACACGATCGTCCGGTGTGAGGGGTTTGACATCGCCCATGGCACTGCGAAAAATATTGTTGTCATCATAATCCATGGCGGTATTCCTGTTCCTATGGTACGGCGCCATCATACCTGAATCATGATGCAAGAGCAGCTTAGGGCTAGCGGGTGCTAAATTGTTCAGTCGCTAGCCCAGAATTAGCTAGTGGTTACTCTTCTTCGTAATAGTCTTCCTGAGGGCTGGGATGGTGTGGATGTGTTTCTGACCCCTCGCGGCGACGGCGTTTATCGTCGCGGCGCTTTTTTTGGCGGTGTTTATTGTCTTCTTCCCACTCATTGGGATCGTAGTCGTCGAACTGCCGGCGTTTCATGGTACTGTTTTGCTCATAAATCGTCTTGATGTATGCCAACCCCTTATAAAGCGAGTGGGTGGCGCTTGCCCTAGGACTGCGTTACTTACTCTAGGATAACAAGTGCTATTTGTAATAGGTTTTACGGCACTTGTCACTTGTTTTATGCGCGATAGACTTCAAAGCTTTGTACATCTAGGTAAGCTATGGCTGTGTCGTTCGCAAGTTAGGCAGAATACACTGATAAATTCAACAAAAGGGAGTGAAGAGTGCCGTTAGAACAAAAGCTAGAAAGGTGGCTTCAGCAGCTTTGGTTACTAATGTCTGAGCACTTGGCTGTGTATTGGCCTGGCTGGGTGGCGGTGGTGGGCTTTGCATTGGCAATAGCCATGATGTCTCACGCGGTTTTAAATAAACGTGACCCTCGTTCTGCAGCTGCTTGGCTTGGTTTAATTTGGCTGGTTCCCTTTGTGGGATCAGTGCTTTATCTCATGATGGGGGTAAATCGTATTCAGCGGCGGGCTCAGCAATTGGTGGGTGAAGACGAGCTATTTGATATTAAGAGTTACACCAATAAATTAGCCACAAAACCTGATAGTGAACATTTGCTTACGCTAGCGGAGCTAACTGAACGTTTGACGGGTAACCCTTTGCTAGGTGGGAATCGGATTACGCCCATGGATGCCCCGCGCGCCTATGCCAGCATGTTAAAGGCCATCGATAATGCGGAAGAATCCGTGTTTATGACCACTTATATTTTTGGTAATGATAGTGCCGGAAAACCCATGGTGGAGGCCTTGTCGAGAGCGGTAAAACGTGGTGTAAAAGTACGCGTACTTGTTGATGGCATGGGTTCCTTATATTCCTTTCCACCGGTGGTGCGTCGTATGCGCCGCCGCCGTGTCACCACGGAGCGATTTTTATATTCCTTAGCGCCCTGGCGCATGCCCTATATGAATCTGCGTAACCACCGCAAAATCATGGTGGTGGATAGGCAGGTGGGTTTTACAGGGGGGATGAATATTCGTGCGGGCTATATTAGTTCGCCGCCACAAACCCTAGATATGCACATGAAAGTTGAGGGACCAGTAGTGGCACATTTGCTTAGCAGTTTTACGGCAGATTGGTATTTTACCCGTCGTGAAGGGCTTAATGCAGCCTATGCTGGCTCGCAGCAAGTGGGCGTGACACTGGCCCGTGGTATTAGCGCTGGCCCTGATGCGGATTTGGGTAAACGGCGCTTAGTGCTGCTTGCTGCTATCGGTAGTGCTCAGCATGAAATTCGCATTATGACGCCTTATTTTGTACCTGACCAAACCTTGCTAACCGCGATTGAGTTAGCTGCTTTGCGAGGAGTGCGTGTGCAAATTATTTTGCCGCAGAAAAATAACATGCGATTTGTGCACTGGGCTTCTATGCACTTGCTACCCTGGCTAGTGAATGATGGCTGCGAAGTGTATTTTGTGGCCCCCCCTTTCGACCACACCAAAGTAATGACGGTGGATGGCAAATGGGTCATGTTTGGTTCTGGAAACTGGGATGCTCGTAGCTTGCGGCTAAATTTTGAATTTGATGTTGAAGCCTATGACGCACACCTTGCGGGGCAGTTGAATGCGCAAATAAATTATCGGTTGCAAGGAGCGGTACGATTAAATGCACACACAGTGCGCGAAAAGAATTACTTTAAGCGGCTACGCAATGGTCTAGCTTATGTGCTAGAACCCTATTTATAACTTAGAGGAAAATATATGCGTTTAGAACAAGGGCAAGGCCTACCAAAACAGTTGCGCTTTTTGGTCGTTGCGCACTTAGTACTGGTGCTGTTGCTAGTAATAATCAGCGTGGGTATTTGGGTGCCAACGGGGGAGCAGCGACTATTAATAACGCGTTTTTTTAATGGGCTAACAGGGTTGTATCTGCTGTCCATGTGCAGTATTTACTTTTCTGCAGCGCGTCAAAACCAAGTACAAGATGGCACACAAAAAGCACTAGGGCTGCCGCTGATATTGGCATTTATTGCACAATTTTTCCCCAATATTTCAGGCCTCTTGTTATTGTGGCTAGCCAATGGTTGGTTAATGTTGCTTGAAGCAACGCCCACTCATAAAAGCCGTTGGCCGGTACCGTGGCAAACTGCCCGTCGACAGCAAGGCGTTTTGTTGTTGGTGGCGCTCACGAGCACCTTGGTGGCGGTGTACACACGCGGATATGTTTACGGGTAGCTATATGCGTCCATTCCTTGGATTAAGCTTGGCTGTATTGTTAGCAGGTTGTGCAACGCACCATGGAACCGTTGAGAACACAAGCTCGTCTCATTCGTTGTGGGAGCAAAGCGACGCCACCTCAGGTTATACACCTCGCCCAGAAGACGTGCTAATGCACGCGATTGGGTTGGTGGGCACACCCTATCGTTGGGGCGGAAATACGCCTGACTCTGGCTTTGATTGCAGTGGTTTGATTCGTTATGTGTTTGAGCAATCTGCAAATGTAAGCTTGCCGCGCACAACGCAGCAAATGTGGGCTCAGGGCGGAAGTTCTGTGGGCCGAAGGCAATTGCGAAGCGGAGATGTGGTGTTTTTCGCTACTAATGGCGGTAAACAAGTGAGCCATGCAGGAATTTACGTGGGGGAGGAGCGTTTTGTTCACGCCCCTTCCACTGGTGGCACCGTACGCTTAGATGAGCTAAATTCACCTTACTGGCAAAAGGTCTATTTAGCCGCTAAGCGTTTTATGCCTTAGCAGAACTATGCCAAGCCTAAACGTTCAGCAACATAGTCAGCATCTTTGTCGCCGCGGCCTGATAGGTTGACTAAGATATTCACATCGCTGCCATGCTTGGGTGCTTCGCGCATGGCCCACGCCACCGCATGAGCACTTTCTAGCGCAGGAATAATACCTTCAACACGGGAAAGCTCCATAAAGGCGTTTAAGCATTCTTCATCGGTTACGCTGTGATAATCCACGCGGCCTATATCTTTTAAATAGCTATGTTGCGGCCCCACGCCAGGGTAATCCAGCCCAGAAGCAATAGAGTGCACCTCAGCGGGGTTGCCTTCATCGTCGGCTAAAACATAGCACGCCATGCCATGAATTTCGCCCGGCTTACCTTTGGTTAAAGTGGCTGAATGACGTTGGGTGTTTAACCCTTCACCGGCAGGTTCAACGCCCACTAGTTTTACGGCTGAGTCATTTAAAAACGCAGTAAACATACCAATGGCGTTGGAGCCGCCACCCACACAAGCGGCAATGTAATTCGGCAAGGTGTTGTGTTGGGTTAAAAACTGCTGGCGGGCTTCTTTACCAATAATAGATTGGAAATCACGCACCATTTTAGGGAAAGGGTGAGGGCCCACCACAGAACCAATGGCATAAAAAAAGTGTTGAGGGTCTTTGAGGTACTCTTCAAAGGCGCTGTCCACGGCTTCTTTTAGCGTAGCGGCACCCTGGGTAACGGGTACTAAGGTAGCACCTAGGATTTTCATTTTGGTAACGTTAGGGTGTTCTTTGACAATATCGCTTTGGCCCATGTGAATTTCACAGGGAATGCCTACCAAGGCGCAGGCTGTGGCTAAGGCGACGCCGTGCTGGCCAGCACCCGTTTCTGCTAAGACTTTGGTTTTACCCATGTATTTTGCTAGCAATGCTTCGCCAAGGCAGTGGTTGATTTTATGCGCGCCAGTGTGGTTTAAATCCTCACGCTTGAGATGAATCTGCGCGCCGCCTAACTTTTGGCTTAAGCGCTTAGCATGGAAAATAGGGCTAGGGCGGCCCACATAGTGGGCAAACAAATCTGCTAACTCTGTTTTAAAAGAATCCTTGTTGCGGATAGTTTCATATGCCTGATTAATGTCATCCATAATGGCTTTGAGTTCGGGGGGAACCAACTGGCCACCGTAAGGGCCGAAAAAACCTTCCTCGTTAGGCATGGCGGCAAAAGATGGAGTATTGCTCATAGTGTCTCTCTTTCAAATAGAACGGCACGCTTCAATAGTGAAGACTATTTAACAAAAATAAGCATAGTATTACTTTTATGTGAACACCATGATTAATTGGCAGTGTTTATATCGCGCAAAAACTCCCAAGTAATGCGCATGCGCGAAAGCCCCTTAAGCTCCGTGGGCATTAGCATCCAAAATGTGCGAGTAAAAGCTATCTCTGGTTGTAATACTGGCACTAGGCGGTTGTCGTTTTTCGCGGCAAAGGTGGGCAATATGGCAATTCCAGCGCCATGAGCAACGGCTTCTTGTTGTGCCAGTACGCTAGTGCTGCGCCAGTTACCATGGCTCGAAGGCACAAGCTCGGTTAAGAAATTAAGCTCCTGGGTAAACAACAAGTCGTCCACATAGGTAACAAAGCGGTGTTTTTTTAAATCTTCTTTGCTGCGAATGGGGTCGTGTTGTGCCAAATAATCTGGGGCGGCATAAAGGCGCAATTCGTAGTCTGTAAGGCGGGTGATGGTGAAAGAACCTTTTTCAGGTCTTTCTAGGGTGATCACAATATCAGCTTCCTTGCGCGACAATTGCAAGGCACGGGGGAGGGCCAATAAATCAATTTGTAAATGCGGGTAACGCTCACTCAATAAAGCAAGTTTTTTGGACAATACAAGGGTGCCGTACGCTTCGGTGGCACCAATGCGTACTTGGCCAGAAAGTTGTTCTGCCACCTCAGGTTGCAGTTGCCGCACGTTGGCGTAGGCGCTTTCCATAGTTTCTGCCGCAGGCAATAAATGTCGCCCAGCTTCGGTGAGCATATAACCTTGGGGAGTACGCAAAAATAAAGGCTGGCCTATCTGTTTCTCTAGAGCGTTTACGCGTCGAGCCACTGTGGTGTGATCCACGCCCAAACGTCTTGCCGCCGTGACTAAACGCTCAGCCCGTGCCAATTCTAAAAAATAACGAAAATGATCCCAATCCATGCTTGTGGTGCCTTTTGTGTGCAAAAATACACAATGAATGTGCAAAAGTTTGGTCTATTCATAGCAAAAATGCACTGCTAGTATCAAATGGTTTAGAACAACAACTCAACCTCTCAAGGGAGTCATTGCTATGTCTCAATCGCAAGTGCCCACTGTTAAGCTGCTTATTAACGGTGAATTCGTGGAATCAAACACCGATCGTTGGGAACCCGTATTAAATCCCGCCACCCAAGAAACCTTAGCCATGATTCCCTTTGCTACCCAGGAAGAAATTGATCAAGCGGTGCAAAGCGCGCAAGAAGCGTTTAAAACTTGGCGCAAAACGCCCATCGGTGTGCGTTCCCGTATTTTCTTGAAGTACCAACAACTCATCCGCGAAAACATGGATGAGCTCGCAGAAATTTTAACCGCCGAGCAAGGTAAAACCTTGCCCGATGCGGCGGGTGATGTGTTTCGTGGGCTAGAAGTGGTAGAACACGCTGCGGCCATTGGCAATTTGCAAATGAGCGAATTTGCCAACAATGTGGCCAGTGACGTGGATACTTACACCTTGTATCAACCCCTTGGCGTGTGCGCGGGTATTACACCGTTTAATTTTCCCGCCATGATTCCCCTATGGATGTTCCCCATGGCCATCGCCACGGGCAACACTTTCGTATTAAAACCCTCTGAGCAAGACCCCATGGTAACCATGCGTTTAGCTGAGCTGGCCATGGAAGCCGGTGTTCCCAAAGGTGTGCTTAACGTGATTCATGGTGGTGAAGAGGCGGTGAATGCCATTTGTGACCACCCTTTAATCAAAGCGGTTTCTTTTGTGGGCTCCACCAAAGTGGGTACTCACGTATACAACCGCGCTAGCCTCAACGGCAAACGAGCACAATGCATGATGGGGGCTAAGAACCATGCGGTGATTCTGCCCGATGCCAATAAAGAGCAAACCCTCAATAATATTGTCGGCGCGGCTTTTGGTGCGGCGGGGCAGCGCTGTATGGCTTTACCTGTGATTATTCTTGTGGGTGACGCTCGAGATTGGCTCGATGAGTTGGTGGAACGAGCCAAAACCTTAAAGGTGAATGCGGGCAAAGAGCCTGATACGGATGTGGGCCCACTCATTTCGCCGCAAGCGTTGGAGCGTGTGCGCAGACTGATCGGTGAAGGCGAGGCCGCCGGCGCCAAGCTGCTTTTAGACGGTCGCGACATCAAGGTGCCGGGTTATGAAAAAGGCAATTTTGTAGGGCCTACCTTGTTCGCGGATGTCACCACGGAGATGTCTATTTACACCGAAGAAATCTTTGGCCCTGTGTTGTGCGTACTGACAGCTGATTCCTTAGAAGAGGCTATCGATATTGTTAACGCCAACCCCAACGGTAACGGCACTGCCATCTTCACCCAATCGGGTGCTGCGGCACGTCGTTTCCAAGAAGATATTGATGTGGGCCAAGTGGGCATTAACTTACCTATTCCTGTGCCGGTACCGCTGTTTTCTTTCTCAGGTTCGCGCGCATCCAAGCTGGGTGATTTAGGGCCTTACGGTAAAGATGTGATTCGTTTCTACACCCAAACCAAAACCGTCACTGCGCGCTGGTTTGAGGATGATCAAGTGAGCGAAATGAACACCACTATCAGCCTTAAATAATCTCCCACACAATAAAAATAAGGAGGCACACCATGAACATTGGTTTTTTAGGACTCGGCAACATGGGCGGCCCCATGGCACAAAATCTACTGAAGGCAGGGCACGCTGTGCTCGCCTTCGATTTATCTAAGGACGCTTTGCAAGCGGCGCACGAGGCGGGTGCCGCTTTGGCAGCCAAGCCCCAAGAGTTAGCCGAAGCAGGCTTGGATATTGTCTTCACCATGCTCCCCGCCGCACAGCACGTGCGGAGCGTGTACTTGGGGGAAGATGGCTTGCTAGCCCACGGTAATGGCGACACCCTTTATGTGGATTGTTCCACCATAGACCCACATACCGCCCGAGAGGTGGCAGGTACTGCTGCTGAAAAAGGCATTACCTTGATTGATGCGCCTGTTTCAGGCGGCACCAAAGGTGCTGCCGAAGGCACTCTCACCTTTATGGTGGGCGGGCCTCAAAATGCCTTTGAGCAAGCCAAAACAGTGCTTAAAGATATGGGTAAAAACATTGTGCACTGTGGCGATACGGGTAATGGTCAGGTGGCAAAAGTGGCCAACAATATGCTGCTCGCTATTTCCATGATCGGCGTGGCCGAAGCCATGAACCTGGGTGTGAACTTAGGTATGGATGCCGAGACCTTGGCTAGTATTATTAACACCTCCAGTGGCCGCTGCTGGAGCTCAGAAATTAATAACCCTTATCCAGGTGCACTAGAAGGCGTGCCCGCTAGCCGCGGTTACACCGGCGGTTTTGGTAGTGCGTTAATGCTGAAAGATTTAGGGTTGGCACTAGAGGCAGCACAACAAGTGGAAGCGCCTGTGTTATTGGGCGGTTTAGCCAAGCAAATGTACCAACAACTTTGCAACCAAGGTCATAGCAAGTTAGATTTCTCAGCCATCATGAAGCTTTATCAACAGGAATAATAACTATGACCCAAACAAACTTGGTGCTCACTGAAACCCACGGTGCCGTAGGCCATCTTGTTCTCAACCGTCCTGAGGCCCTCAATTCCTTGAACCTTGAGATGGTGCGTGCCATGCAGCAACAGCTCAATGCTTGGGCAGAGGATGACGCCATTAAAGCGGTGGTGTTACGCGCCAATGGCGACCGTGCTTTTTGTGCGGGTGGCGATATTCGTTCGCTGTATGACAGTTACTTTGCCGACGACGGCATGTACGTGGATTTCTTCAAAGAAGAATACGCGTTAGATGAATTTATCCATCAGTACCCCAAGCCCTTTATCGCCCTAATGCACGGCTACGTGCTCGGCGGCGGCATGGGGTTGGTGCAGGGCGCGAGTGTGCGCATAGTGAGCGAGAAGGCTCGTTTGGGTATGCCAGAGGTGGCCATTGGTTATTTCCCCGATGTGGGGGGAAGCTATTTCTTGCCACGTTTGCCCCATAATTTTGGCTATTGGATGGGCGTCACAGGGCAGCATATTAATGCAGCGGACAGTTTAGCGGTGGAGCTGGCGGATGAGTTTATGTCTGCGGCTAACTTCCCCGCGTTTTGCGATGCTCTTGCCGCTGCGGATTGGGAACAAGGCACTGCAGAGGAAGTGGTGTCTCAGGTGGTGAGCGATTTTGCTGAAACCTTCCCAGAAGATGTACAAGAAAGCGTGCATGCTGTTGCCATTAAAAAGCATTTTAGCCACAGCACATTGCATGAAGTGGTGGCGTCCTTAGAAGCGGAAACAGAGCAAAAAGAGTGGGCGCAAAATACCCTAAACCTAATGCGCACCCGTTCGCCATTAGCCATGGCGGTGACCTTGAGCCTGCTACGCCATGGTGCGAACCTCACGTTAAACCAATGTTTTGCTTTGGAGTTACATTTGGATAAGCAGTGGTTTAGCCAAGGCAATATTGTGGAAGGGGTGCGCGCGTTAATTGTGGATAAAGACAAAAATCCGCAATGGCAACCCGCTACCATAGAAGCGGTGACGGATGAGCAAGTGGCCGCTTTTTTCTCTGGTTTTAATCCTCAGTAAAGGAAAGACAAATGCACGACGCACTCCTCACAGAAGAACAACGCATGGTGCGCGATATGGCGCGAGAGTTTTCGCGCCAAGAGCTAGCTCCCAACGCAACACGCTGGGAAGAGGCGGGTTGGCTAGATGAAGCGGTGACGCAACAAATGGGCGAGCTTGGCTTTTTGGGCATGGTAGTGCCCGAAGAGTGGGGCGGTTCTTACACGGATTACACCGCTTACGCCTTGGCAGTGGAAGAGATTTCTGCTGGTTGTGCCTCCACTGGGGCGTTAATGAGTATCCATAACTCTGTGGGGTGTGCGCCTTTGCTGAATTTTGGTACCGAAGCGCAAAAACAAACCTGGTTACCACAGCTTGCCAGTGGCCAAATCATTGGCTGTTTCGCCTTAACGGAGCCGCAGGCTGGCTCCGAAGCGCATAACCTTAAAACCCGCGCTGTGCTTGAAGGCGATAAATGGGTGCTCAATGGCACTAAGCAATTTACCAGTAATGCCAAACGTGCGGGCCTCGCCATTGTGTTTGCGGTCACCAACCCCGAAGCAGGCAAGCGGGGTTTATCAGCATTTTTGATTCCCACGGACACGCCTGGCTTTCAGGTGGAAGCCATGGAGCAAAAAATGGGGCTTAAAGCCTCAGATACTTGCGCTGTTACCCTCACGGATTGCCGCATCCCTAAAGCCAATCTGTTGGGTGAAGAAGGGCGTGGCCTCGCCATTGCTTTATCCAACCTAGAAGGTGGGCGCATTGGTATTGCCGCTCAAGCACTGGGTATTGCGCGGGCGGCTTTTGAAGCGGCACTCGCTTATGCCCAAGAGCGAGAGCAGTTTGGCAAGCCCATTGCCGAACACCAAAGCGTGGGCAATATGCTGGCAGATATGCACACGCAAATTAATGCCGCTCGTGGTTTGATTCTCCAAGCAGCTGCGTTGCGCACACTCAATCAGCCTTGTATTAGCGAAGCGTCGCAAGCCAAGCTGTTTGCTTCAGAAATCGCTGAACACGTGTGTTCTAAAGCCATTCAAGTGCACGGCGGTTATGGGTACTTAGCCGACTACGCAGTGGAACGCCACTACCGCGATGCCCGTATCACTCAGATTTATGAGGGTACCAGTGAGATTCAACGTTTGGTGATTGCGCGTGAGCTATTGAGACGTTCGTAGTATTTATAATTGTGTGTGCTGTTCTGTATTAGAGTATTGTTATATGTTATAACTATATTCCAGTAAGTTCTACAGGCGAGACTTGGGAGTATAATGAAACATGGCGACACCACAGGTACACCCGTTTTTTGAACCCGTCACTTTTACTTATAGTTATGTGGTGGTGGACACTACCACGCAGCGCTGCGCAATTATTGATTCTGTGCTGGATTACGATCCTGCTGCTGGACGTACTAGCACAGAAAGCGCCGATAAAATCATTGCTTTTGTGCGCGAACAGGCGCTTGACGTGGAGTGGATACTAGAAACCCATGTGCATGCAGACCATCTCTCAGCAGCGCCTTACTTGCAACAAGCTCTAGGCGGAAAACTAGGTATTGGCGCTAATATCACCAAAGTACAAGAACTTTTTGGGCAGTTATTTAACGAAGGAACAGAGTTTGCTCGTGATGGCAGTCAGTTCGATTGTTTGTTGGAAGATGGTGATACTTTCACCATTGGCACTTTAAAAGCGCGAGCGATTCATACCCCTGGCCATACCCCTGCCTGTATGACTTATATTATTGAAGATGCTGTTTTTGTTGGGGACACGCTTTTTATGCCAGATTATGGCACAGCTCGTTGTGACTTCCCCGGTGGTGATGCGGCGCAATTATACGACTCAATCCAAAAAATCTTTGCGTTACCCGATGAGTACCGAGTATTCATGTGTCATGATTATAAAGCGCCAGGTCGCACCGAATATCTTTATGAAACCACGGTGGGTGAGGAGCGGCAGCATAACATTCATGTTCGAGCTGGCGTAACGAAAGATGAATTTGTGGCTTTGCGTAATAAACGCGATGCCTCCTTATCAATGCCGCGTTTAATCCTTCCTTCCGTGCAAGTCAATATGAGGGCAGGTAACATGCCACCCGCTGAAGATAATGGTATTCGATACTTAAAAATACCTCTTAATAAACTCTAATAAAGGAAGTAGGCATGGATTCAATTAAGCGCATTACGCCTTTCTTTTCAGTGGCACCACAAATCCAAGTGGAAGATCTAGCAACTATTGCTGCGGCAGGTTTTCAAACCTTGGTTAATAATCGTCCTGATGGTGAGGGAGAAGGGCAGCCCAGCAGTGAGGCTATGGCTAAGGCGGCCGCTGAACATGGCTTGCGATATCATTATCTACCGGTGCAATCTGGGAATATTCGCGATGAGAATGTAACCGATTTTGCCGAGCTGCTCAGTACGGCTCGTGGCCCCGTCCTGGCTTTTTGCCGTACTGGCACCCGCTCCACTAGCTTATGGGCTTTGTCCCAAGCGAGCCGTTTGTCGCCTGATATTATCCAAGCCACGACGCAGGCTGCAGGCTACGACTTAAGCGGCATGCAGGCTCGCTTAGCGCATCGTTGGCAGTGTGGTCCATTGGAAGAGGAGCCCACAGCCCAGCCGAGTGGCCAAGAATACGATGTGTTGGTGGTTGGCGGAGGTGCGGGAGGCTCAGCAGTAACAGCAAGTTTGCTGAAACGCAGCCCCGAGCTCCGCATTGGCGTGATTGAGCCTAACGAACTGCATTACTACCAACCAGGTTGGACGTTGGTGGGAGCCGGTGTGTTTAGCCGAGCACGAACAGAGCGTCCTATGAGCCGCTGTATCCCTGAGCAAGCCCAATGGATTCGGGCAGCTGTGGTGGGATTTGAGCCAGAACAAAATGCGGTGGTGTTAGAAGATGGCACCTTACTCAGATATCGCGCTTTGGTGGTGGCCCCAGGATTGTCTTTAAACTGGGATGCCATTAGTGGCTTACGCGAGACCTTAGGTAAGAATGGCGTTACCTCGAACTATCAAGTGGGATTAGCCCCCTACACGTGGCAGTTAGTGCAGGAGTTTAAAGGTGGAAGAGCGCTATTTACGCAGCCAGCCATGCCCATTAAGTGTGCTGGAGCACCCCAGAAAGCCATGTATCTTTCATGCGATTATTGGCAGAAAAAAGGTGTATTAAATAATGCCCAAGTGAGTTTTCACTTGGCAGGAGATGCCTTGTTTGGTGTGGCTGATTTCGTACCGCCCTTGATGGAATATGTGCACAAATATAAAGCACACCTAGCCTTTAAAGAAAATCTGGTGGCTGTGGATGGCGAAAACAAAGTGGCCACCTTTGAGATAGCCGATAGTGAAGGCAATACCAGCCGCCGCGAAGAGCAGTTTGATTTGTTGCATGTGGTACCCCCACAACGGGCGCCACGTTTTATTCGCGATAGCGTACTTGCCAACGAGGCGGGCTGGGTGGATGTGGATGACACAACCCTGCAGCAGCGGCAATTTCCTAATATTTTTGCCATAGGTGATGTGACTTCTACGGCAAATGCAAAAACTGCCGCAGCAGTGCGTAAACAGGCCCCCATAGTGGCACAAAACTTGCTAGCTCACTTACAGCATCAACCATTAACAGCCAAATATGATGGCTATGGCGCCTGTCCGCTTACGGTGGAGCGTGGCAAAGTGGTGTTGGCGGAGTTTGGCTATGGTGGTAAGTTGTTGCCAACCTTTCCCTTAAAGCCCACTGTGGCGCGTCGATTTAATTGGCATATTAAAGCAGTGTGGATGCCCAGTATTTATTTTGACTTGATGCTAAAAGGCCGTGAGTGGCTCACAGATACCGAGGCTTAGGGTAAGCGTGACTAAATGGATACCTATTCTGCAATGGCTGCCGAAATATCGTGCCCACTTAGCACTTAAAGATGCGATAGCTGCGGTTATTGTCACCCTGATGTTAATCCCGCAAAGCTTAGCCTACGCCATGCTAGCGGGATTACCTCCTGTCACAGGGTTATACGCAAGCATTGCTCCCTTGTTGCTTTACGCTATTTTTGGCACCAGCCGTACGTTAGCAGTGGGGCCTGTGGCCGTGATTTCTCTTATGACTGCAGCGGCCTTGGAGCCACACTTTGCAGTGGGTTCTGCTGCCTATGTGCAAGGAGCTATGCTGCTGGCTGCATTATCCGGCGTGATTTTGCTGCTGATGGCTGTATTGCGGTTAGGTTTTCTGGCTAATTTTTTAAGCCATCCTGTGATTTCAGGTTTTATCAGTGCCTCGGGCATTCTTATTGCGTTGAGTCAGCTGCACCATATTTTAGGAGTGAAGGCAGGGGGCCAAAATGTCCAAACTTTACTGCCTGCCCTATGGCAGAGTTTGCCTAGCATTCACTGGCCCACCGCGTTAATTGGTTTCAGTGCCTTGTTGCTTTTGCAATGGATGCGAAAGGGAGCAGGTCTATTTTTACAACGGTTCGGTTTGAACCAAACCAGCACAAGTCTCATCACTAAAGTAGGCCCAGTCCTTGCCATCGTAATTTCTGTGCTTGTGGTATGGCAGCTCGATTTGGTTGCACAGGGGGTGAAGGTGGTGGGCGAAGTGCCGAAAGGCTTGCCCGCACTTAGCGTGCCGACAATGGATTTATCGGTGGTGCAATTATTATTCCCAGCAGCTGTTTTGATTAGCTTGGTGGGGTTTGTGGAGTCTATTTCAGTGGCGCAAACCTTGGCGGCTAAGCGGCGCCAGCGTATTCACCCCGATCAAGAGCTAGTGGGATTGGGTGCCGCCAGTCTGGCATCTGCAGTGAGCGGGGGGTTCCCCGTCACCGGCGGTTTTTCACGCTCCGTGGTGAATTATGACGCAGGCGCGCAAACCCAAATAGCGGGTGTGTTTACGGCCATAGGTATCGGGCTAACTGCACTGTTCTTCACCTCGTTGTTTTATTACTTACCCCATGCGGTGCTGGCCGCCACCATTATTGTGGCTGTGCTGAGTTTGGTGGATTGGCGTTCCCTAGTGGTCACTTGGCGTTATTCAAAACAGGATTTTTTTGCCCAGGCAGCCACTATTGTTGGGGTGCTTGGGGGAGGGGTGGAGCTAGGCATTGTGCTTGGTGTGGCGTTATCGTTATTGTTATTTCTTTGGCGCACTAGCCGCCCTCATATGGCCGTGGTAGGCGCCATTCCTGGTACGGAGCATTTTAGAAACATAGAACGTTACGATGTAGTGCAAAGCCCCAAGGTGCTATCAGTGCGTGTGGATGAAAGTTTGTATTTTCCCAATGCGCGTTACTTGGAAGAAAGAGTCGCGGCCTTGGCATTTGAGAGCCCGCGCATTGAGCATCTAGTGCTAATGTGCTCTGGCGTAAATCATATTGATGCCAGTGCGCTTAATAGCTTGGCTGCTATTGCCGAGCGTTTAAAAGCCGCTGGTGTGCAGCTACATCTGTCCGAGGTAAAGGGCCCGGTAATGGATCGATTGAAAAACACTGAGTTTTTGCATGCCTTTGGCGGTGAAGTATTTGTGAGCCAGTTTCAGGCGTTGCAATGTTTAGACCCTGAAAGCGCCGCTAAAGCAGCGCGCTAAGTTATGCTTCTGGAATATCAGTGTACTCAATGATTTTTACGATTTTCTGCACTCCGTAAACCCGTTGCACACGTTTTACCACAGCATCTGCTTCTGCCTTAGTCATTAAGCCCATGATATAAACTACGCCACGACGGGTAACAACCTTGGTGCGGCGTCCAGGGACTTGGCTTGCTAGCAGTAAACGGGTTTTGGTTTTAGTCGTTATCCAGGTGTCGCTAATATTGGAAAATACCGATGCCTTCTCTCGTACAGCAACTTCGTTATGGACGCTACGCACGTGACGAATTTGTTTGGCTATTTTTCCAACATCCTGCTGAAGGGTTTGGTCAGCTACCTCACCCACTAGTAAAACGTTACCGTTAATACTAATAACTTTTACCTTGCCATCATCACGTATATTGGGAGCGCTACGATAGAGGTTGATTTTGGTTTTGCGCTCAATATTGTGATCTTCTACTTTGGCACCAAAGGTGCGCTTACCGTGGTCTTGGTCCGTGGGCGTTTCACTCATAGGCGCTAGCATGCTCGCGCAGCCTGAGAGAGTTGCTAATAAAAATAGCAATAAGGTGTGCCGCATCTGTAGGGTAAGAAACACTATTAATCTCCGCCAAACAATTGTTGGTCGATGAAATCGCATAGGGCATGAATGATTACAAGGTGCACTTCTTGAATGCGGGCTGTGGAGTCGGAAGGTACGCGGATTTCCACATCAGCGCCCGTGTAAAGTGGCGCCATTTTGCCACCATCTTTACCGGTTAGCGCTACCACAGTTAATCCTTTGTCGTGAGCCGCTTGAATGGCTTGCACCACATTGGCTGAATTGCCGCTTGTGGAAACGGCTAGCAAAATATCGCCAGGGTTGCCTAGAGCACGAATTTGCTTTGAAAACACTTCGTTATAACTGTAATCGTTGGCGATGGAGGTTAGCGTAGAGCTATCCGTGGTCAGAGCAATAGCCGGTAGCGCAGGGCGCTCACGCTCAAAGCGATTTAGCAACTCAGAAGAAAAGTGCTGTGCATCACCTGCCGAGCCACCATTGCCGCAAGTAAGGATTTTGCCTCCATTGAGTAGCGCTTCCACCATTCGTTGGCCAGAGGCTTCAATAAGCTCGGGCAGCACCTCGGCTGCAGCCATTTTGGCTTCCATGCTATCCACAAACATCTGTCGGATTCGATTGATACTCATAACTCTCTCCTATAGTGGCAATGCGTCATCGTATTCAAATGCACCTTGGACCCAGTGGCATTGCCATTGTTCATAATTGTTTTTACAAACCCCCACAACGTCAAAGCGGCAATTTACTGTGGCTGCCACCTCGTGGGTTTGTAAATAATGCATGGCGGCTTGCGCAATACGACGTTGTTTATGTCTGGTCACAGAAGCTAAAGCGCCGCCATGGCTTGTTCCTTTACGATAGCGAACTTCAATAAAAACCAAAGTATCCTCGTGGCGCGCAACGATATCAAGCTCGCCATAAGCACAATGATAATTGTGCGTTATTGGAATTAACCCGCGCGCAGCTAACCATTGGCTGGCGAATTGCTCAGCGGCTGCCCCCGCTTGTTGCTGAGGGGTTAAGGGCTTCGACGGGGAGAACGGGTTCATGGGGTAACTCATTGCTCACATCATAGGTTGCTTCGCCACGAACAAACTTGGCGGGTAGCAGGGTTCGTTTAATGCTTTGTTCTTTTAAGGTAAGCGTACCTGTTAAACCTTCCATGCGGTTGCGGGCTGAGGTTTTCATTAACGCTAAACGCTGCGACATTTGGTAGGCATCTACGCCAAGGGCAAAGATGCGCTCATAGCGACCGTGGGTTCTCGGCCACGCCTCTTGAACAGCGTTGTAAAAGTGGGTGTCTGGTGTTAGCAGCCAAGGGATATCCACAAACTGAATGCGGTTTAAATCGTTGTCACGTTGGCGGTTAGGCTGCGCATCATAAATCATGGAAGTGCTAAAAATGGGAAGGTGATTGCCGTGGTAAAAATCTATGGCTGGTTTAATTTGCCGGCCCTGTTCTGCTGTGGCCACGACAAAAATAGCATCAATATCTTTGCGGCTAACGTTTTTATTACGCTGTGTTCGTGCCTGATAAGCATCAACTTTCAGCAAACGGCTTACAGCCTCGTTAGCGTCTTGCCCATAACTTTGTTGGTCTACAACCTCGCCACCAAGCTGTTCCCAGGCTTGGGAAAAGGCAAAAGCGGTGCGCTCTCCAGTGGTGCTATCAGGAAATAGTAACCCCATGTGGCTAAGGCCTTGTTGGTGCGCTAATTGAGCTATTTGCGTGGCTTCATCCTCAGGCGACAGACCAAATTGAATTAAGTTCTCGGGAGCAGCTTCTTGCTCGTGGTAGTTCAAGGATAAAACGTCCACGGGCAAGGTTTTTTGACGGGCAAGCGTTATTACTTTGTCTTTTTCGAGGGGGCCGATAACGAGTTCAGCTCCATCGTCTATGGCCTTGTGGTAAAGAGCCACAATATCCGTGTCTTTATCAGCACTATCATAAAAACGCAGCTCTGGCGTGTCGTGGCCTTGTTCAGCACTGATATAATAAGCCGCTAGTATGCCGTCGCGTAAGGCATGGGCGGCATTGGCCACCGCACCTTGCTCTGGCAGTAAGACGGCAATATGGCGAGGGCGATTTTTTAGCGCCTGCTCAAGGCTGGCAATATCTTTAGGTGGGTTACTAATGGCCGCATGCTGCCACCAGCGGCGTTGCCATTGGTGTAATTGTTTAATTTGCTCTTCTAAGCCAAGGCGTTCGTTTTTATAGAGTTGTGCTAACTCAACCCAGCCGCGACCATTAAGGTTGCTGTGATTGGCTAGCTCATCAAGTTCAGTGGCGGAAAGCTGCGTAAGAAGCTGCCAGATAAGCTGCTGATTATAAGCTTGTTCCGTTTCATCGAGCTGTGAGTCGAAGCGAAAGCGAAGAATAAGGCTTTCTTTGATTTTCCCTTCTAGGGCCAAAATGTCAGAACGTAGCAAGTCAAATTGAGCACGGGTGTTGGAATCACCTTGCTCGATCAGTTTCTCGAGCCGTGGGTCACCTAATAAAATGCTTGCTTTCCGAGTATGACCTTCGCTCAGCAAAGCGTAGGTCGTCATTTGATACCAATGTAGTTGGTGGTCAGTATTGCTTAGCTCATCAACATCTATGCTTTCAAGCATCTCTAGTGCTTCGGCGTAGCGTTGCTCAGAAATATACTGCTCGGCCCACGCTAGGGCGAGTTCTGCGCGCTTGCGTTTGGGCGCATTGGCTAGTGCATCTTTTGCTTGTGAGCTGCTGCTAGGCGGGTGGGCGACTTGGCTGCTGCTTGGCGTGCTGCTACAGCCGCTCAATCCGATGGCGGCTAAAACGAAAACAAAGGCTAGAACCCGTATATGCATAGTAATACCTAGGCGCTCAGTTAAAAATAAAAGCTACATTGTAGACGCCTCAACAATAAGCATCCATGCCTTGAGGGTAAATCATTGTGCTAGTGCACAAGTTATCATTTTTTATCGGCTGCATATTTCGCTAGTTATTATTACCATGGCACTTTTATTCATTAAGGGTGGTGAGCCATGAGCGGCGTTTTATATGTGGTGAGTACACCTATTGGGAATGTGGCAGATATTAGCGAACGCGCGCAAAGCGTTTTGCAAGATGTTGCTGCTGTGGCAGCAGAAGATACGCGCCGCACAGGCGTGTTACTGGATGCGCTCGGGATTCAAGCGCGCTTAGTGAGTTACCACGATCACAATGAGCGAGAACGTACCCCGCAATTGGTTGAGCGCCTGCAGCAAGGCGAGAGTCTGGCGTTGGTTTCAGATGCAGGCACACCATTGGTGAGCGACCCAGGTTATCGTTTGGTAAGAGCTTGCCAAGAGGCAGGCATCCAAGTGGTGCCCGTGCCAGGAGCGAGCGCTGTGTTAGCCGCGCTAGCGGTGGCAGGGCTGCCCACCGATGAATTTTTGTTTTTAGGTTTTTTACCCGCTAAAGGCAAGGTGCGTCGCGATGCCCTTCAACGCTCTTTGGATAGTGGTTGCACCACTGTGATTTTTGAAGCGCCTCACCGCTTGGTATCCTTGTTAGAACAACTGGTGGACGCAGGCGCGGCGGAGCGCGAGGTTGCCTTGTGTCGAGAGCTCACTAAAAACTTTGAGACGGTGCGCAGGGCTCCCGTGGCTGAGTTGTTGGAATGGGTGACGGCGGATCTTAATCAGCAAAAGGGTGAAATAGTGTTGGTGCTCGGGCCAGGCGAGCAGCAGCACTTTGCTAATACGCAATGGCAGCCACTGGCTAAACGTTTATTGCAGGAACTACCCGCCGCTCGAGTGGCTAAGGTGTTGGCGGAGTTCACAGGAGAGAAACGCCAGGCGCTGTACCAATGGTTGCTTGAACAAGAAGGCAAATAGCTTGCTTCGCTTGGGTGAAGCCCATACACTGCTTTGGCCAACCAGACAGCCGCTGGTAGCGTTGCTACGAGAGGAAAGTCCGGGCTCCAAAGAGCAGAGTGCCAGGTAACGCCTGGGCGCTGCGTTAGCGATGATGCAGTGACGGCTAGTGCCACAGAAAACAAACCGCCTTGCTTGCAAGGTAAGGGTGAAAAGGTGCGGTAAGAGCGCACCGCGTTCTAGGTAACTAGAATGGCAAGGTAAACCCCACTCGGAGCAAGACCAAATAGGAATCCAACGGTGCTGCTCGTACTGGATTCGGGTAGGTCGCTTGAGGTGCTTGGCGACAAGCATCCTAGATGAATGGCTGTCCACGACAGAACCCGGCTTATCGGTTGGCTATATTTTTAAATATCAATTTTTTATTGTTAATTATTCTTTTTGGCTATCTAACTTAAAGTAAATTCTAGTTTTCTTCCCGTAGGTCGTTGATGCTAAGCTCAGCGGCCTTTTTTATTGCTCTTTTTAGTAAAAAACAATTAAGTCGTTGAGAGTTAATGATTTTTTATAGCGTTGCTGTGTTCCTTTGCTTGACTAGCCAATTGGCAAGACACTAAAGTGTCACAAAGTGGAGCAAAGTGGTGTAAAGTGGGTTTTTAGGTGGTAAGAAGACATTTCTTACCAATGAAAACAATAACCATAAGCCAAGTACCAAATTCATCTGGGAGCACAGCACAATGTTCAGTGGGCGCACGGCCCTCAACGTAGACGCAAAGGGAAGGATGGCAATTCCCACCCGTTATCGCGAGCGCCTTCAAGAGGCATGCGAGGGACGTCTTGTGCTTACGCAACACCCTTATGACGGCTGTTTGGCACTTTACCCAGAAGATAAGTGGCAAAAAATTGCAGAATCCGTGGCATCCCTACCTGATTCCGCTCCCGAAGTGCGCTACCTCAAGCGTCGTTTTCTGGGTCAGGCGGTAGAAGTGGAAATGGATGGCAATGGACGCTTCTTAATACCCGCAGAATTACGAGAACTTATTCGATTAGATAAAAAAGCCATGCTGGTGGGACAAATCACGCGCTTCGAAGTGTGGAGCGAAGAGAGCTGGCTAGCAGAACAAGAGAAATATCAACAGCTTGCGCCGGAGGTAATGCCAGCGGTTGTTCAGGAACTGGCGTTTTAATCATGCTGACAGCAAACGAATATTCACATGAGTCTGTTTTGCTAGAAGAGGTGTTGGAGTTGCTTCCCACCGACCTCCAGGGCGTTTATGTGGATGGTACTTTTGGGCGTGGAGGACATAGCCGCGCCTTATTGGCAAAGCTTGGCGAACAAGCGCGTTTGTTTGGCATTGATAGAGACCCGCAAGCGGTGGCAGTGGGCGAGCAATTAGCCCTTGAGGAGCCTCGCTTTACCATGGTGGCGTCACGTTTTGATTGCTTGCCTAGTATTGTGGAACAAGCAGGCAGTTTACTGTCTGGTGTCTTGCTTGATTTGGGTGTGTCCTCGCCACAGCTTGATGACCCTGAGCGCGGCTTTAGTTTTTTGCGCGAGGGGCCGCTGGATATGCGCATGGACCCTACCTCAGGACAAAGCGCAGCAGAGTGGCTCGCCAGTGCAGCAGAAGAGGATATTGCCAACGTCTTGTATCGCTATGGTGAGGAGCGCAAGTCTCGCTGGATTGCCAAGCGTATTGTTCAAGAGCGTGAACAGGCTCCTATTACTCGTACTACGCAGCTTGCAAGTTTAATCGCTGCCGTTGTTGGGCGTGGCGCACCAGGTAAGCATCCCGCCACAAGAAGTTTTCAGGCTATTCGTATTCATGTGAATCAAGAATTAGCCGCCCTAGAGGCTGTGCTAGAACAAAGCATAGATGCGTTAGCGCCGGGTGGGCGCTTGGCTGTTATTAGTTTCCATTCACTGGAAGATCGCATGGTGAAGTTGTTCTTGCGTGATGCGGCGGGTAGAGCTCCACAAACCAAAGGTATGCCCTATGTGGAGCAAGAAGCCAAGGTGCGTTTAGTGGGGCGCGCCATTAAAGCGGGCAAGGATGAATTGAAAACAAATGTACGTGCCCGTAGCGCTGTGCTGCGCATAGCGGAGAGGGTGTGAAAATGACTGCGCACAAGACACATACATTAACTCCATATTTGCTCGCTTGCCTCGTGGTGAGCAGCGCTTTTGCCGTGAGCTATAGCGTGCATGAAACGCGCAAACTTACTAATACATCCCAGCAATTGCAACGTGAGCAAAGCCGCCTTCATACAGAGTGGGGGCAGCTGTTGCTAGAACATAGTACTTGGGGTTCTTACGCGCGTGTTGAGCGCATAGCACGTGAAGAACTCAATATGATTCAGCCAACGTCTCAGCATAGAGTGGTGGTACGACCATGAGTCAACAGCAGCTGACAATTAAGACACCAAGTGTGGCGCGCCTATGGTTTGTATTGGGTGTGCTTGGCGTTATGTTGCTGTTGCTAGCTTTTAGAGCGTTTGATTTGCATGTACTGCAGCATGAGTTTTTGGCTAACCAAGGTGAAAAACGTAACCTTCGTAGCGAGCCTTTGGCGGCTCACCGCGGTGTTATTTACGATCGCACAGGTAGCCCCTTGGCAGTTAGCACACCAGTGACCACGCTATGGGGCAATCCTAGCGAGCTAGTGGAACACCGCCAAGAGTGGCAGCGCTTGCGCCATAATAAGGTGGTTTCCGCGGCCAAAATAGCAGACATGGTGCGCGGGCGCGAAAACAAAAAGTTTGTTTATCTCGCTCGTGGATTAGCGCCATTACAGGCGCAGTCTGTACTTGCTGAAGGTGTGCCAGGTATTTATTCCCGCACAGAATATCGTCGTTATTACCCTGCTGGCGAAGTCACAAGCCATGTGATTGGGTTTACTAATATTGATGATCAAGGCCAAGAGGGGCTTGAGCTTGCTCTGAATGACAGTTTGAAGGGTGTCGAGGGGCGACGAAAATACGTGCGCGATAACCGTAATCGCGTAATCCAGGGAATTGAAGTGGATAAAGAAGCTCGTCCAGGCACAGACGTGACCCTTAGCATTGATTTGCGTTTGCAATACATTGCTTATCGTGAGCTGCTAGCTGCGGTGAAAAAATCTAAAGCCGCAGGCGGCAGCGTAGTGGTATTAGATGCCCATACTGGCGAGATTCTTGCCATGGTGAATCAGCCAAGCTTTAACCCCAATAACCGTGAAGGGGTACAGGTGGGCGCACTACGCAATCGTGCAGTCACCGATATGTTTGAGCCTGGTTCAACGATTAAGCCCCTAACCATTGCTGCGGCTATGGAAGAAGGACTGCTGAAGGCGAGCAGCACTGTGGATACCACGCCAGGCACCCTGAAAGTGGCGAATAAACTCATCCGTGATGCTCGCAACTACGGGGTTATTGATATCCCCACCATATTGGCAAAGTCCTCCAACGTGGCCACCACCAAAGTGGCACTGATTATGGATGACCAAGCGTTGCCGGCATTTATGCGTCGCTTTGGGTTTGGCGCAACCACGGGCGTGGCTTTCCCGGGGGAAGCAAAGGGCAGCCTTCCGTACCGTCAGCATTGGCGTGAGATTGAGCGGGCCACCTTGTCCTATGGTTACGGCGTGTCAGTGACCGCGTTACAGCTTGCGCGCGCTTACGGCGTGCTAGCTAACAATGGCAATTTGCTTCCTGCTACTCTGATTAAGCAGGAGCAGCCTCTGGTGGGCGAGCAAATTATTGATGCTGAGCATGCAAACGATATGGTGCGGATGCTTGAGGGCGTGGTAAATGAAGGTACAGCTAGTCGCGCCCGCGTCCCTGGTTATCGGATTGCTGGTAAAACAGGCACGGTGCGTAAGCTCACCAATGGTAGCTACGAGGAAGACAAATACCTCGCCATGTTTGCAGGCATAGCACCGGCTGAAAACCCTCGCATCGTCACTGTGGTAGTGGTGGATGAGCCAAAAGAAGGAGGCTATTACGGCGGTTTA
>Ga0209487_1000373_pt1 | contig 41143 bp, 58 predicted proteins | sample Poulit2012_FD_187524 | JGI IMG/M metagenome (GOLD analysis project Ga0209487, IMG submission 187524) | Agricultural soil microbial communities from Georgia to study Nitrogen management - Poultry litter 2012 (SPAdes) (version 2) | ecosystem: Environmental > Terrestrial > Soil > Agricultural land... | reverse complement strand
GTCTAGAAGCGAATCGCCCTTTTGCCGCGACCCTCCCCCCGGTCACCCCTGGCCGGCCTCTTCCCTCGCCTTCACCGATGAGTGGCAGGATGCGCACAGAGGCTGCCAGTTGTTCCGTTCCCAGAAAAGTGCCTGATCGCCTCGGTGAGGGATGATGTGGTCAACCACTGTCGCCTCTCTGGTGACTCCCTCAGATTGGCAGTACCGGCACAGGGGATGAGCCATCAGGAACCTCTCACGCTCTTTCTGCCAGCGGTATCCGTAGCCTCGCTGGGTTGATGTCTTTCCAGACCTCCAGCTGCTCGGGTTCACTTGGGCAAGGCTGCGCTCTGGAGCCTTGGCGAGCCTCGGCGGGAGGGTCTTTAGCCTAGACACGAGGGCTCCCGTCCATATACCGCAACGGCTCATCGCTGCGCGCGATATCCTCTTCGGCCAACGCGTCAATCAGCATCAGCAGCAGCTGGTTGGTCTGGCGCTGCTCCTGCAGGATCAGCTGCAGCAGCTGGCCTGTTGCTCGGACTGATTCGTCTTGCTCGCTCATACGCTACTCTGCCCCACTTCTTGATCCACTGGCGCCGTCGCTCACAACCTTTACATGCCATAGGTTGACCCTTTCGTCAATCTCTATTCCAGTATACCACACCACTCCCAGATCGCTTCCATGGGCAGAGCGACCGGTGCGTTATGTTTATTGACCCGTATGCCACCGAACTTGAATGGGAGACTCTGGAAGCCATCGCCTTAACGAGGAAAATTGATGCCTGGCTTCTTTTCCCGTTTGCTGCGCTCATCAGAATGCTGCCCTTGGAGAGAGACCGCCTACAGAAAAGTTGTGAAGACCGGATTGACAGGCTGTTGGGCACAACCGACTGGAGAGAGGTTCTTTACAGGCAGCCAGAGCCGCCCACAAGCGACACAACGCCCCCGGCGGGCACAATGTCAGTGACCACCCATGGTTGGGCGGCCATCCCCAGAGGGTCCCTGAATCGACGACTGAGAGCGATTGGCACCCACCCCTGCCTTGGGGCATACCTTCACCCGATCGCGCCTTATACGGCGTTCTGGGCGGTTCTGGGGCTATGCTCGGGGCGCTGGCTTGCTTGCCCTGCTTTGGTGGGCGTGCTGAACGCCAGGAGGGAGGGCTCAGTGCTCCGGCAGCACCTCCGCCAGGGCCCACAGCAGGGCGTCAAACACTTGTGGGTGGTGCTGCTCCAGAAGCTCCATGTCTCGCACCCTGGAAAACCTCTGCTGTGTTCGGCTGTACCCAGCCCAGTAATTGCGCTTCCTGGCCTTGCTGTCGGGGTTTACCAGCTAGACCCCGTGCAACCAAATCCCTATACCGATTTGTTATAAGAGCCGACCCTCGTGGTGGCGGATAGTGTTCGGTGAGTCACTCCATTCTCCACGGATGCCCAACCGGGATCGGACGATACTGGTTTCCCTGGTGGTGTCTGCGACGAAAAATGTACTCCAGGTCGCCGGGCCTTCTCCTCCTCCGTGTCCTGACCTTCGTCAGCCCCACCCCCAGGCGCTCCGCATGCCCTCGGTACGTGTCGACAATGCCCTGGTACTCCACCCGTGGGATCGTCTTCTCGGCGGCTTGCTGGGCCCGCTGGATAGACTCCAGCACGGCCCTGGTCACCCTGCGGGATCCTTCCATGCTCTCCAAGGTTTTCTCCCGCGGCCGGAATGTAGGCCGCAGGCCCATCCGCTCCACCAGGTCTCGGAACGTGGTCACTCGGAACCCCAGGGCCCTGGCGGTGAACGCCATGCTGTGCCCGGCCTCGGCGTACCAGCGTATGACCTCCTCGATGGGGGCGCCGTGCTCGTCCTGGGCTCGCATGATCGTGCGGATGGTGGCCGTGGCCAGATGCCGGTTTCGCTGCAGTACTCCCTGGATGCCCGCCGCCTCGATTGCCTTAGCCAGGCTGCCGGGCTTCATTCCGATCTCGTCCGCCGCGGTCTGCAGGTTATGGCCCTGCTCGTCGAGCATTCTGATCACGGAGATAAACGACATTCCGTAGCGTTTCGCGATTGTCAGTTGCTTCGGTGCGCTCATTGTCCCGTACTCCCAAACCCGCCATCGGCCCGCTCGGTGTCGTCCAGCTCATCCGCCCAGGCAGGATCCAGCGCCGCTACGGGCTGGATCAGCAGCTGTGCGATGCGGTCGCCGGGGCTGATCCCCAGGGCTTGATTGCCGTGGTTGATCAGCAGCGCCACGACCTCACCCCGGTAGTCGCTATCGATGACCCCGGCCAGGGTGTCGATGGAGTTGCGAGCAGCCAGTCCAGACCGCGGCCAGATCAGGCCGACATGGCCGTGCGGGATCTGGACAGCCAGGCCGGTTCCAACGGCCAGCCTTTCCCCGGCCGCGACCAGGCCTCGATGAGCCGCATACAGGTCGATCCCGGCGCTGCCGGGCGTCCCCCTGGTGGGCAGGATCGCGTTTTCGTTCAGGCGTTTGAATTTGATCATTTTTCCGCCCCCCGCCCACGCCACCCTTCGTTCGGTGAATTGATTAGCCATCTCCGTTACCCCTCAAACTGTATATCATAATTGTATACTCGGATGCTGCTCCGGTCTACTGCCTGACCGTCCGGCTCCCGGCGTCTACGGGTGGCGCCATGTGGTCCTGGCCTGCTCGCCCTCAGCCTGCCCTTTTCTCATTCTATTTTCTGCTGACGTAAAAAAACCGGCATGGGTGCCGGTTTCTTGACGGGTGGATCAAAAACCGCCGCATTGACGGCGGAACGCATTGGGTACGCTCCTAAAGGAGCGTAACCCATGCCGTACCGTGCCGTCAAGTGTTTTGCCCCCCCTTCCGTTGATCAAAAAATGATCAATTTCATAAGTCGTTGATTTTAATGGGGAATAACCGGAACACTTCGGAACGTTCCGGAATGTTCCGAGGTGTTCCGAGCGTTCCGGAGCCCTTTTTGGCACTTACCGGTTGGTGAAATTTCGGTTTTTGCGCGGAAAAACTCCTTATTGGAAAAGGGTTTACGGATTTTGTTCCGAAATGTTCCGCGAATGTTCCGGAATTTCAGGGGTGTTCCGCGCTTTTTGCTCTTTCGACGTACTTCCTGAGCCTGGTATTGGCGTGGAATCGGGCCGTTGCGACCCTGGCGTGGTCTACCGTTTCGGCGTCGTGGGCCTGCTGATATACCCTGGAGTATTCGCTCGCTGCTCTCATGCGCCGGATGGGGATCAGCTGGGCGACCTGCCCCCTGATCCACGGAATGTCGTCAATACAGCAGTGCTCTGGGATCATGCTCGTCAGAGCCCCGCCAGGTACTCGGCAATGACCTGCTTCGCCTCATCGGCGCCGTTGCAGACCTCGGCCCGGTACCCGTCATCACGATGCATTTGGAGCCTGCGATCCTGCGCTGATGAAACCCTCCCGCCCTTGCGCCTTTTCATTTCGATAAACAGCCCGTGGTGCCCGCCAATGGCGATGGGCAGCATCAGGTCAGGGGCCCCATTGCGCTGCCCCTGTGCCTTCAGCCTGGACGCCTGCGCAGCCCTCTGGCGGGGCCCGCCCGCCAGGTGGGTGCCGTTGGGGATCATGAACAGCCGGTGGCGAGTCCTTTCGCACCGATACGTGGCGTCATACCACCCCACCAGCTCTGCCTGCTCTTGCGCCTCTGTGGGCGCTTTTCCGGTCATCTCAGCCACCTTTCATGACACTCGTTATCGGGGTGCTCGTGCGGGTACTCCATGCGTAGGTAGTGCATTACGGCCGTCTCCACCAGCTGGGTCTGACTGATATCCTCTTGCTTCATGCGCTCGATGAGAAACTCTGGCAGGCGATAGGTGGCCATCCTGCGCTTGTATCGCAGTCGTGGAATTCTGCTTCTGCTCATATCCGTCCTCTTTAGCTCGTTTGATGTGTCTCGGTGTATTGCCTATACAGTTAAAATGGTATGAACATTATCCACTTGTGGCAATCGTTTTCCTGGGTAACATACTCCAGCGGGGGCCTGCTGTTATACTCCGTGCATAGCCCATCATCCGCCATGTACTCGCAGGTTGCGCAGCTCCTTGGCACCTCCCTTGGCTCCGATATCTTATCCCTGACCCTCTTTATTTTCTCTGCGTGCCTGTATGTCATTATTGCGCCTCCTGTATATCGTCAATGCCCCACATCCTATCAATCACCCGGTGGAACTTCCCATCTATCTGGTACTCGATTGCCGATGGCGCCGTGGCGTGCTGCTCCATGATCTCCACCACTCGGTCCAGGTCAGGCCCTCCGTCATCCCCCACCATTTTGCGGAGCATGGATGGGTCCGACAGGCTGTGATTTACGATCCCCGCCATGGTCCTGGCCGCCTTCTGACCGGCCCACCCGCCATACCCCAGCGTGATGTATTCCCGCACGGGCCTCGATGACAGGTCAGCCCCGTAATAGGTCACCAGCAGCATGCGGCTGCCGCTCCTGCGGCCGGTGTGGACCTTCCATGACCAGCCGGATAGCTCCATTCTCAGCGGCTCCCTGCCCATAATGTCATCGCTCGCAAGAGTGTAGCGGCGCTCGGCGCTCTCCCACTGGTGCCCGCACTCCGGGCAGACCATGACGCTGGTGTGCACCAGCTCCGCACACTCCGGGCACTCCTTCGCGGGCGGCGGCCCACCCCCCTGTCCGGGCGGTCGGGGCGTAACTACATTGGTGACCGGCCCATGGCGTGAGATATTGCCCGCGAAATCCAGGACCAGGCAGCTTTGCTTCGCGGGGCTGATCCGGAGACCCCGGCCCACCATCTGAATGTAGAGCCCGGGAGACAAGGTCGGGCGCATCAGGGCGATGAGGTCGATGCCGGGGTGATCGAACCCTGTTGTCAGCACGTCACAGTTGGTCAGGGCCGTGATTCTACCGGCCTGGAAGTCGCTCAACGCCTCACGGCGCTGCGCTGCCGGGGTCTTGCCGGTGACCGCCTCGGCGGACACCCCGAGGTCGCGCAAGTATTCGGCGACCTGGCTGGCGTGTTCGACCCCGGCGCAAAAGACCAGCCAGGACTGCCGACCCTCCGCGCGCCTTACGATCTCCTCCACCGCCTCCCGGTTGGTTAGCGATATCCCCACCGCGGCCTGCAGGTCCCGCTGCACGTACTCCCCCGCCCTGGTGCGGGTTCCGGTCAGGTCATACTGGGTCTCGGTTGCTTTGCTCCGCAGCGGGCACAGATACCCGTTGTCGATCAGCTCGGCGGTTGTGACCGGCTCGATCAGCTCGGAAAACAGCGCATGCTCCCCATCGGTCACATACCCCTGGCCCAGCCGGTATGGCGTGGCGGTGAGCCCGATCACCCGCAGGGATGGGTTGATGGCGGTCAGGTCTCCGATCAGTGCTCGATAGCTGCCCTCCTGCCGTCCGCTTATCCGGTGGCTCTCATCCACCAGGACAAGGTCAACGTGGCCGATCTGGCTGGCCCTGGTCCGCACGCTGCCAATCCCGGCAAAGGTAATGGGGTGGCCAAGCTGCCTGCGTCGGAGGCTGGCGCTATAGACCCCCATCGGGGCGTTCGGCCACAGCTGCAGCATGCGCTCGGCATTCTGCGCGATCAGCTCCGCCTGGTGGGTCAGCATCAGTATCCTTGTCTCCGGCCAGCTCTGCAGTGCGTCCCTGCACAGCTCCGCCACGATCAGGCTTTTGCCGGCCCCGGTCGGCAGGACCAGGCATGGATTGCCTGTCGGATTATCGCGAAACCACTGATACAGCATGTCGATTGACCGCTGCTGATAGTCCCGCAACTGCAGCCTGCTCATCGCCTTCCCTCGTTATTGCCCTGCTCGATCAGCCGTACAATGTCGCCATGCATCTCATGTCTATCACATCCCTGGCGCTGGAACTCCAGCGGCACCTCGCTGGCGTATAGGTTGCAGCGCCACTCTCCTGACTCCAGGGGCTCGATGTACTCGCATGTGCGGCAGTTGATTCCGACCCGCGCCCAAAGCCCCTCCCCCTCCCGCTGCACGCGCAGCCGGCCCATGTGGTGAGAGGTGGCGGACCGAGGGAAGTACGCGGCGTAGAAGGGCGACCACCTGGCGCGGTAAAAAGCGGGGTCCAGGTACGTCGGCTCGGGCATGCGCCGGGACATTGTGACCTGCCGGCCTCGTGCTAGATATCGCTCGGCCACCGACGCGTCATACTCGATCCGCTCGGTGTAAATGGAATCGTCATCCTTGCAGACCGCGATGAACATGCAGCGATCCAGCCTGATGCCGGCGTGATTGTTCAGGCCGTACATGTAGGTATGGGCCTGCACCCAGTATGTCGGGTTGCTTCGCTCTACCCCCTGCTGCCTCATCTCCTCAAAACGCTTCCTGCTGGCGGTCTTGATTTCCAGCATGTGTGGCTTGCTTGGCGCCTCGGGAAGCCCGCTCAGGATGATCCCGTCTGGCGATCCTTTGATGTGCGCCCCGTAGTCAATGACCAGCTGGTCATCCAGCACGTGGGCCAGATCGCAGCCGATGGCGCGCAGGTCGCTGACCACGGTGTGCTCCTCCATGTGCCCGCGTCGGAACAGGCGCAGCAGGCGCCCACTGTGCGCCTCCTCGAACGCCCAGCGAAACCGTAGCCACTGCCCCTGCTGGTCCTCATCGCCCAGCTGGCTAGCGCCGAAATGGGCGCGTGGCGGATCTTGGCGGGCCTGGTGGTAAGCGTCGATCCTGGACACCGTGGCGTGGATGGGTGGTGGTATTTTTGACATTTCTCCCCCTCAGATGAAAAGGCCCAGCAGTGCTGGGCCTGGTTTCGATCCTGGTCAGGCCCTCACTGCTGCCATGGCGGGGTCTGCTGGGGGGCGGGCTGCTGCGCTGCCTGCTGTTGCATTTGCTGCGGGGATTGTTGCATTTGCTGCGCCTGCTGCTGCTGTGGCATCGGCGCGGCACTGCCGCCGCCCACGGCCCGGTAGGCCTTGACATCATTCCGGAATCCATTCACATCGGCGTACTGCGAGCTGTCCTCGGTGCGCGATACCTGGATCTGGACGTCATGCCCAATCAGCTGGCTGGTGTCAGTGATAGACGCCAGCCCACAGGCGGTCAGCAGGCTGTTCAGCTGCTGCAGCCCGATCCGCTCGGCGACCTCGCTGGGGTTGCGGATGTTCAGATTGTCGAACATCACGCGTCCGGCCTGCTGAGGCCCGGTGATGTCGAACCGAACCTGGATGTACTGCCCGGTGCCCGCGCGGGTGTCCCGTAACTCGCTCTCGGTGATCTTGGCGTTGTACCAGCCCGCGGGAATCGTGTCGAAGCTGTCGTCCTGCGGGAGCTGGTCTACGCTGAATCCCTGGCCAAGGTTGCCCATGTTGTTGTTCATCATTTCACTTCTCCTCGGTGTCGTCAGTAAACTTGATTGCGATGCTCGGTCGGCCAGGCTTGGCCGTGATTGCCGCCATCAGCGGCTCGGTGATGGATGGATCCGCTGCCCGCCACGCCCGCATGTCGATGCTGGGGCGCCAGCGAAACAGTGTCTGCAGGTGGTCAAACACACCTGCTTCGTGCGCCAGCTCCTGCAGCAGGTCGCTGTCGATACGCCGGTTGATCCGGCCGGTGACCTTGATCTCGGCCACCCCGTTGTCGATCGTCTCGACGCCCTCCAGGGTCTCGGGAACCTCCAGCATTTGCACAAGCTGGTCCTCCAGCTTGCGGCGCGTGTTAGCGGCATTTCTCTCCTCGGAGCGCGCCCACTCGATCTTACGCAGCAGGGCAATCATGTCTTCGCTCATTGCTCGCCTCCAGATACCTTGCTGATAATGGCGCCAAGGTCTGGCGCCTCCCACGGGGCCAGGCCCTGCCCCCGGCTCTTTGCTAACCACAGGCCGTCGCTGTCTGTCATGATTGCCCGCTGCGTATTGCCGTCCTGGTCCTTTTCGACTCTCAGCGGGAACACAAAGTCGAAGAAGTAGGGCAGCTGCTGGGTCAGTGACTTGCCCGGCATGGACGGCGAGTACAGGATCCTTCCCATTTCGTCCTGCGCCTTTTCAAGCTTGGCGCTGAAGTACACGTGCTTGCCCGGCAAGTCTCGGAACGTGCGGATCATGGCCCCCATTTTCTGATTCAATTCGCCGTACGCTGCGCGCCCGTCCTTGTTGGCCCTCAGCTCGTGGGCCAGCACTACCTCGGCCACCTCGCTGATGGAGTCCAGTGCTACAGACTGGAACTGCCTGGCCTCCTCGGACCCGGTCAGCCACTGGTACGCCTTTGCCAGATCATCCAGTGTCGATATTTCGATGTACGGAATGTTGTGCTGGCTGATCGACAGCAGCCCGCCCTCGGCGGACAGGACGACGGGGCTTGGCAGGGTCGGGATCAGCGAGGTTTTCCCCGCCCCGGCCTGCCCGTAGACGAGCACCTTCATGCCGTCGGACGCAATGTCCGACGTGCTTTTTAACTGGATCATGTTCTAACCCTCGTTTTGCCGCCTCGGTCAGCAAATCTGGTTTGGCGGCCTCAATGACAATAGTAAATCACATCGCCTACGATTGTAAATACCTTTGCGGCATCTTTATTTCCCCGCCCGCCCCTGCCGGATCAGCATGTACTGAGTCAGCGACTCCTCGCAGCGGACAACATACCCATCGCGGTACCGGTCCAGGTAGCCGGTGCTGATCAGCTCCCCACCCCTCCGGCTCCCGGCTGACCTGGCATAGCGCTCAGCAGTGCTGGTCGACAGGCCCCCGCCGTCGGGATGGTATAGCCAGCGCTCCAGGGCGGCGGAGCTGATATAAGGCAGGCCACTATCAGATAGGTCGCAGCCGGAAAACTCCCAGGCGCTGAGGATGACATTCTTTTCCTTCGCCAAATCGTCCACCGTTGGCGCCACCCCCCCGATGTGGACCAAGGCGGTGGTAACCTGCTCTCCGTCCTCATCTACCCAGCCCGGCACAGGGTGCGACTCCAGCGAGTAGTTCAGCGCCTCGACTGGCTCGCTGTCCTTGGTCTTAGTCTGCGACAGCACCGACCCGTCAACGCACAGCTCGATATCGAGGGCCCCCTTCCAGGCGCTGCTGCCCCGCCCCCGCTTCTGGGCCTCGGGCGATACTCCAGTGTGGTGCACCAGCTGCACCGAGCAACCAAAATGGCGCATGAGCGAATTGCATGCGTCGATCATGGTCCTGGCGTCCTCGGCGCTATTTTCGTCGCCGTGCAGGAAGCGGTGCAATGTATCGACGATGATCAATACCGGCTGCGCCCCAGTTGCGGCGATTGCCTCGACCACCTGGGAATACCCAGCCGCGGTGTTCAGGTCGGCGCCGTGCTGGCTAATATACATGTCGAGGGGTGGGCTCCCGTGCGCATCCATCCACCCGGCGATCCTGGCCCGCATGCCGTGATGGCCCTCCCCGGCCAGGTATATGACCGGCCCGCCCCGCACTCGGCAGCCGTTCCACTCCTCCAGGCCTGCGGCAATGTGGCAGGCGTGGTCGATGGCAATGAACGACTTGCCCGCGCCGGAGGGCCCGAACAGCATCATCATTGCATCACGCTGCAGCCATCCCTTGATCAACCACTGGATCGGCGCCGGCTGCTGGATGAACTCGGACGCATGGACCAGGAAGCCTGGCTCGGGGTCGGGCTGCAGCAGGCCTGCAACGTCACCGCCGGCGCAGTAGTAATCATTGATATCACCAGGGTCTGGGACGTGTACCGTGCGGCTGCCAGTCGACTCGGCCGCAGCCTTGGCAGCCTTGGCGCCGGCTCCCGAGCTGTCATTATCCGCTACCACTACAATTTGGAGCAGCTCTCCGTATCGCTCCCGGATCCGGCGCGCCAAGGAGGGGATGGCGTCAGCGGATAGCGCGGCGTAGGCAGTGGCGCCGATCGTCTGGTGGATAGTCTCGGCATCGGCGAACCCCTCGACAACGTACGCCAGCCCGTCAGGCTCCGGTCCCGCCCGGTAGTGCCCATCCCCCGCCGGGGCCCCTCGGTGGAAGCGCTTAGACCCATCGTCTGCAATATACTGCAGGCTCACCAGGTCCCCATCCATACCGCGCATCGGCACTAGCAGGCGGCCATCGCTGCCCACCCTGGCATTGCTGGCGCCGATCCCTTTTGACTCCAGGTATGGGTGTCTATCCCCTGCCGGCTCCGCCTGCTCCCACACCGCGCTGGCGACCTCCATGGCGGCGCTTGACCTGGCCGTGCGTGCTCTGTCCCTTGCCTGACGGGCCTCGGCTACCCGCTGGGCGTTGCGCATCTGCTCCAGGCTCGTGAGCTGGCGCCCCATATCGGCGACAAACTCGCCGGTCTGGCCGGTAGCCCAATCTCCGTACGCGCCGGCTGGCACTCCATCCCCATACAGGACGTACCAGCCGTTTTCCCCTCGCTTTCCATCGATCCGAAACCGGTGGATTTCGCCATCGGCGACAATGTCAGATGGCGCCATGTCGATCTGTCCCAGCTCGCAGAGCGCCTCATAAAGCTGCTGCTCCGGCCTGGGTGGTGGTGTCCCGTCCGGCCTCGGCACATATGCGCCGCCGAACAGGTTTGCGATGTTTCCCATGCTCCGTCCTTTGTCTCCTCCGTCAGAAAAAGGTGCGCCAGCGGGGACGGGTGACCCGTTTTCGCCAGCGGGAGCTACCCGCCGGCTAGGCGCCAATAAAGCTTAATCCTAGACGCACTAGAAAGTACAGACGCAAAAGCGCCAAAAATATGACGATTTTATATGTGTATGATTCCAAGCGGAAAAAAGCGGAACATCGCAAATGTTCCGCCGCGTTCCGCGCGTTCCGCAGCATCCCCGCCAGGGGCCTGAAAACAGCACCTCGGAACGCTCGGAACATTTCGGAACATTCCGGATTGTTCCGCTTTTTCGCCTTTAGAATCATGCACTTATAAAAAATGGCAGAAAATTCGGAACGCCCTGGAACGCGCTCGGAACGGATGGGGGGGCAGGGCAGGTCGGAGCGGAACAAAAAGGGCACACCCCCCCCTAAGGGGGGGGGTGCCCATTGTTCCACCGAGCTGCGGCGATTTTTGTTCCGCATTTTGGTAAATTGTCTGTACACTGGAAAGCGATCAGGATATGCTTGGATTTCGATGCCTGAGGAGCAGCACACACCCATGATCGAGTCAGACCCCCACAACCGCCCCCTGAACACACCTGGAGCAAAAGCCGACGCCGGCAAGGTCAGGCCCGCCCTGGTCCTCGGGGGGTTCGCCAGGGCCGTCCTGGCGGTGTCAGAAGTGGCAACATACGGCGCCTCAAAGTACACCGAAGACGGGTGGAGATCAGTGCCCCGTGCGCTTGCCCGCTACCGCGATGCCGGGGACCGGCACCGGCTGGCAGGAGAGCTGGAAGACACCGACCCGGAGTCGGGTCTGCTGCACTTGGCTCACGAGGCCTGGAACGTCCTGGCGCTGCTGGAGATCACCCTGGCACGCAAAGAGCAATCAGAGAACGACAGACGAAAAGGAGAGTGGAAATGACCCACGACATTACAATCCGGCTGGGAAATGAGACGGATATGTTCCTGTCCGAATACTCCGACCCTGGAGTTATTCGGGTCGTAGCAATCCATGGCGGAGGCCACGTCGCCGTCGAGATGGACCGAGCCGGCGCGCTGGAGCTTATGAGCCTGCTGGAGCGGGCAATCCATGATACGGGGAGGGGGCAGCAATGAGGCATATGGATGGGGTGAATCATGAGAGTAATTGATCTGTTTGCTGGCGCTGGTGGATTCAGCACCGGCGCAACCATGGCCGGGGCCGAGGTGGTCTGGGCCGCAAACCACTGGCCCGAGGCCGTTCGATATCACGCGAAAAACCACCCCGACGCAGAGCACGTCACCCAGGACTTGCACCAGGCCGACTGGGAGCAGGTGCCCCCACATGACCTGATGTTGGCGAGCCCCTGCTGCCAGGGCCACTCCCGGGCGCGGGGCAAGGAGATCGGCAACCCTCAGCACGATGCCAGCCGCTCGACCGCCTGGGCAGTGGTCTCAGCCGCGGAGTTCCACCGGCCGCGGGCGATCATTGTGGAGAATGTGCCTGAGTTCACCCGCTGGTCACTCTACCCAGCGTGGAAAATGGCGATGGAGTCACTCGGCTATGCTGTCAGCCCACATGTGATTGACGCTGCAGATCATGGGGCCCCGCAAAACCGAGTGCGGCTGTTCATCGTGCTGACCCGCAGCAGGGCCCCACTCATGCTCGACCTGCAGCCCGAGGCGCACATCCCAGCCAGGTCGTTCCTGCGGCTAGGCGAGGGGCGCTGGAGCAAGATCGACCGTCGAGGTCGGGCCCAGTCAACGCTGGAGAGGGTGGCGCAGGGCAGGCAGCAGCACGGGGAGCGCTTCTTGATCAGCTACTACGGAAACAGCCGCGGAGGCAGAAGCCTGGACCGGCCCATCGGCACAATCACGACGCGCGACAGGTGGGCGATCATCGATGGCGACCGCATGCGAATGATCAGCCGGGATGAAGTCCGCGATGCGATGACCTTCCCTCGGGGCTACCGGCTGCCGAAGCAGCACCGCCTGTCCGTACACATGCTGGGCAATGCAGTCTGCCCGGTGCCAGCGTCCCGGATCATCAGTGCAGTGATGGAGGCTGCGTGAGCAGAGGTGAAATAACTCGGATTACCGCTTGACGGTGTAGCCCGCGGCTACTATAATGTAATTGAAGGTTAGGGAGCAGACAAAAAGGAGAAGCACCATGATCATAGGCTTCTGCGAGGAAGAGGGCCGGTGGGAAGTCATCGCCAACGGCCAGGTGCTGAGCTGGCACGACAGCGAGAATGGAGCCCTGTCGGAGCTCCACGCCTGCGGGGCCCCAGTAACCCCCGAGGAAAAGCTGCTGCGGGCCATCTTTGGCGAGAAGGGCTCTGCCCCGCGCGCGGAGGAGATCGAGGAAACCCAGCCAGACGGAAGCGTCCGGAAGGTCGCCGTTTTCCGCCACGCCGGCTGGGTGGAGGTGTCGCCATGACAGTCCAGCGCGCCAGATTCGGCAGCCGCGACGCCGCCGAGGATTTCGTCTCAGGGGCGCGCGTCAGGCACGCCAAGGTGTTCAAAGCCGGCGGGAGCTGGTGGGTAGTTTGGGGGGTGGAGCAATGATCGATCTCATGGATGTACTTGAGCGGCATTCCCTGTGGCTAGAGTCGGCAGGGAAAGAAGGGGAGAGGGCAGACCTGCGCGAGGCAAACCTGCGCGGCGCAGACCTGAGCGGGGCAAACCTGCGCTGGGCAAACCTGCGCTGGGCAAACCTGCGCGGGGCAAACCTGCGCGGTGCAACCCTGTGGGACGCCGCCGGCGACAACCGTCACATAAAGAGCCTGCAATGTGGGACATATGCCGTGGCATACACGGCTGAGGCCCTTCAAATTGGCTGCAAGCAGTTTCCCATAGAGGATTGGTGGGGTTTCGATGATAAGAAAATATTGAGGATGGACGGCAAGGGAGGTCTCATGTGGTGGAAAAACTGGAAGCCCATCCTCCAGAAAATCATCGAAGTATCGCCAGCGGAACCGACGGGCTGGAGGGGAGAGGATTGAACAGACTAACCTGGGCTGCTGCAATCGCAGTCCTGATGATCATGGCCGGCGTCACTGGCCGCATGGACTACGAGGCGGCCCTGCAAGAGCAGGCCCACTACTGCGAGATGGTGGAGCAGGGGCACTGGCCGGCATATCGAGGGGGGTGCGAGGAATGATCAAGAGAGCAGCAATTGCAGCCGCCCTGGCGGTAAGCGTGTCCGCAACCGCGGGGCAGAAGCTGAACGAAGAATTCTGTGCCGTCATGGCCCAGGCGTCGCACATGATCATGTCCGCCCACCAAGGGGGCATGGACATGTCCCACGCTCTGAGCGTGGTCGACGAAGCGTGGCGAGAAAGCGTGAGCGCACAGCAGTACCGAGACACGCGGTGGGCCGTGCGCGATCTAGTCATCCGGGCATATGAGCATCCCAGGCATGCCAGCCCGGAGGGCAAGCGATATGCCGCAGCGAAGTACCGTGACGAAATGCACGTTCAATGCCTGCGCAGCTTGTGAGGGTGAAGCCATGATGACAAACCTGATGGTATTCGCCCTGTTTGCCCTGTCAGCCACAGCATTTTGGCTGATTATCGAGCTGTGGAGGGATGGCAATGAGTGACTGGGACGGAATCAAGTTGTCCGGCTGCGGGGACTGGTTCGTGGTAGATACCGAAAAGTGGCCCGAGGACGAGAAAATACGCGTGCGGGCCGTGCCGATGGGTCCTGCCCCAGTGATCGAGATCGAGCAGGACCAGGCGCTGATCGAGGTCAGCCCCGGTGAGGTGGCGGGGCTGATCACAGCACTGATAAAAGCGATGGAGGACGTCAGTGAAGAATAGAGAAAAGGACCGGCAGCGGATCTCGAAGGACGTGGAGGCCTACCTGGCCGCAGGGGGGAAAATCACCCGCCTGCCATACTCAGCATCGGGGCAGGACGCTATACGCCGCCCGACGTGGATGGAGATCAGCAGGATGGAGATGCAGGAGCGGGAGCGGGGCCGGCGGTAGGGCCGACATTGGACGAAAAGGAGACCGGTGATGAGGAAACTAGCAACCTGGACTTTCACGCGGGGCCAGCCCAAAACCCTGGGCCGCATCCGGGGTAGAGCACGATGGATGGCGTCGCTGTGGGCAGAGGTGCAAAAGGGCGAGGAAGTGGAGCGGCTGGAGAGCGATATCAGGCCCGAGCGGTCAGTATCGCTGGGAGCATGCATCGACTTGGCAGCAGGAGAGCTGTGGTCGATGGTCGTGGATCGGGAGCTTATCGATTGCGGGTTTGATGTTTACTTGATGCCGAGGAGGAGGTGAGGTGGAAGGGCTCGCCCTGGGGAGCCCACGTGGCTCTGTCAGACAGCCACGAAACTCTGTCCGCCACCAGCAAAAGCCTCAAGGACGCCATGCGACAGGTCTTGAGGCAGGCCAGGCTGCCAGATGATTGACACCAGGCGATGATCGGGGCTATCTTTGACTAGCCCCTCAGGCATCGACCAGGCGCTCTCCTGCGCTGTCTAGCGGCTGGCCACCGCGGTCATTCGGCCACTTTTTCGGGTCCCTTTCCGCGAGCGACACCGCCCCGGGCCACCACCCCTTCCTCGCAGTGGTTCCGGGGCTATTTTTTCCTTTACATTGTAGCCCGCGGCTACTATAATGTAATTGAAGGTTAGGGAAACAGACAAAAAGGAGAGCACAATGCGCATCAACACCAACAACACCGCCGCCATCAACACCACCCTCGACGCGGTCCAGCACCGCGCCAGGGCGCGCACTATTGACGCGGCCGACTTGGCCGAGGCCATCGAGGAGATCGAGACCAAGCTGTCCCAGATCCTGCACAAAAAGGACTGGCGCGGCCTCAACGTGTGGGTGGACATCCACGCCCAGTCATTCCCCGGCAGTTACCGGGGGATCCCCGAGAGCACGAAAGTCGTGCTCCAGAGGGGAGCCAACGACTGGTTTCTGATCGAAGCCACCCGCGGCCGCTGCGGGAGCGGCAGCCCCTACTACCCGCAAAACCTGGACAGCAAGGCGGCCGAACTGGCCGAGTTCGCAGCCGCTAACTTCTGAGGAGGCAACAAAATGAAGCCATCCGAGCTGAGACGAATCCGCAATAGCCTGGGTCTCACCCAGGCCGAGATGGGGCGGGCCCTGGGGGCGCACCGGGTCAGTGTCGCGCGCTGGGAGGCCGGCACGCGCGCGGTTCCTGTGACCGTGGCAAAGCTGGCCAGGCTGCTGGCCGAGGTGGAGGGGGTGGAATGAGCGCTTGCCACATCGATGCACCCCTCCTATACTGAAGGCGTTCATGGATGCACTTGCTCCTATCTTTGCCCCTCGCCCAAACCCCGAGGGGCTTTTTTATGCCTGCCTCCAGGCCTGCCCACGCATCGGGGCGCCCAGCCCGACATGCACATGGCCGGGGTACAGAATCAGCTGGTCATAATGCGCCCAGGGCAGCGCCTGGATGATCCGGTATACCTCCGCTGCCGACCTGTGCGGGCAGTAGAAGTCAGCAGCAAGCCCGGTCAGGTGATCGCTGCTGGGGCTCCCTCCGACAGCTTCGTTGACCTCGCTCGACCGATACCCGCTGCTCACAATAACCGGCTCCCCCAACTCATCCCGCAGCTGCTGCAGCCAGAGGGCTACGTAGTGCAGACGAGGAAGGACCTCCGGCGGCGGGGAGTTATGGACTCCAATCTCTGCAGCTGCGCTGCTGCGCGTGAACTCCTGCAGAAAGAAGTTTGGCGCTAGTCTCACGGCACAGACACTCCAACAATGCGCGGCGCGGCGGGCGGGGATCTCATGGCGGCACCTCTCCTTGTTGCTTAAGCCTCCCATTTTCCGGGGGAGGGGCTGACATCAGCAATGGAGCTATCGCTCAGCTTTTCCATCAGGAAATCATGTCGGGCCTGCTCCCTGCGGTCCTGCTTTACCCGATACACTACATTGAAGCCAAGCGTGACCAGGGCAGTAATGATTCCAACGACAACCCCCCATTCCGTTAGGGTCAGCCCGGCAATCACCGAGACAGCAGCGCCGGCATAGCTCGCAGCGCTAACGGTGTTATCCGACATTTTTTCCTCCATTTGCCCCCCTGTTGTATGTGCTCATACGATACTCCGGTTTTGATTGAACTACAAAACCATACAGCGGTTAATTATTGTCTCGGCAAGCAGTATTCTCCGGGAATGTGCTGTTGTTGACATCCACCCCGCCCTAAAGGACGGGGCTTGTCGCGCATTTTGGTCATAGCGGCACCATCGTAGCGGCCAACACGCCTACCACTGCCACCCAAGTCACGGCGCTTCCCACTCCAGCAGCACGCACACCGGCGAGCCGCAGTCCTCATCCGCATGCGCGGCGGACATGACGACCAGCAGCCCCAGCACGATGATGGTGCCGAGGTACAGGCTCACGTGGTGGTAGTCCAGGAAGTTCCACAGTCGTCTCATGGCAGCTGCTCCCCCAGCCGGTCGATGGCGTCCTGCGCCCGCCCCCGCAGCTGGTCCAGTTCGTCTTTGTTCAGGGTACGGCCCTCGGCGGCGGCCTTGGCCACCAGCTCGCGCAGCTCCCGCTCGTTGTCACTCATCCGCACCAGGACGTTCACCAGGGACAGGGCCTGGGTCAGTGCGATCAGTACGCTTGCTGTGTTACTCATGGTTGGACGCCTCCAGAATGTCCACGACGGTCTGCAGGATGGCCTGGGCGCGCCGCAGTGGGCCCTCGGCGGACTCCCCGGCGGCTAGCGCCACCTGGGCGGTCTCGGTCAGGCTGACCGCCTGCTGCAGCTCCTGCCACATGCGCCGGGCCTGCGCGTCGTTGATCGCCCCGGCGGTGTGCGCCTCGATGGTCGCCTCCGCCACCGTGGTGATGGTGGTGTAGGTCCGCCCGATGGCCTCCTCGGGGGTGGCGGGCGCGGACTGGCAGCCCATCAGCAGCAGGAGCAAGGCGGCCAGCCACACCCCCGCCCAGGTAAGAGTGTTTGCCCTATGCATGTCCACGCGATTCCCCCCAGCTTGCCAGCACGGAATTAATGACGCACCCAGTAGCGCCGAGCCCTGCAACGATCTGTGTCTGCTGCTCCGGTGGCACGTCGATGCCGAACATCCCCAACGCCAGCACGAGGATGCCGACGACGTTTGCGGCAATAACTTTGGTTTTGCTATTCATAGGTCCTCCAGTCGGATATTTGTTGGGTGTACCTCTCCTAAAGTGACAGCCACTGTGCCAGCGGATGCTTGACCTCCCCCTCGAAAAGCAGCATTTTCCCCCGGTTGGGGTGAGGACTCCTGCCCCACATTAATAGAGTATGTCACCTCCTCTGGCTCTGAGCTACGCCCCCCAGATGCCACTACCCCCACTAACATGCTAAGCATCGGCCGAGTCTCCAAACATGCGCCACCGATCTGTAGCAAGTTGCACGATTCCTATGGTGCTTTGCACGTCACGGGTGCGCGGGGCCGTTTCTACTGGCAGCTGCAAAGCAACCCCAGACCCCGGAGTCACCGAACCTAAAACACCTTTCCCTACCTCAACTCCGGGGAGATGTTGACTAGTGTAATGAGCCACCCCCACTTGATAGATAGCTTCTCCTCCAGAACCATTTTCTGAGGAACTGTTGGAGGAAGCAGTAACCCCTAAAAGCAAGCTGCTAATCATAACTTATCCTTATTAGGCGTCTTTCAAGTCGCCCATGATTGCCCATCCATTTGCATGATAGTGTGCTGCGATGGTTGATCTGGTCGTTCGGTTCTTTGCCACCTTCCCCTCTGGGATCCTCAGGTTCGGTCCAGCGAGAGTCAATCGTCCTCCGCCATAGCAGAAGAAAATAATTGTAGAGCCTTCTGGCACTTCGCTCGGAAGAGTCAAAGTAATAGGAGTGTTCCCGGAGGCATAGAGCATTTTTCCTAGGTGATTGGTGTCCAAGGTTCTAGAGGAGTTGATGTCAATAACCAGTGGCACAATACCATAGTCAGATTTTTGCTTATCAGTCGAACTCATCAGTCCATTAGCAGACTGAGTGGCTATGGAAGTACCGGCTTTAGTTTCGAGAGCGTCAGTAACAGCTTTCTGGCTCATCACTCTAGTAGTAGAGGTCCCTGTTTGTTGGGAAACAAATTCCTTATCGTACACCACTCCCCAGTCGGTCCATTCGCCATCATAATACACCCTGTGCCAAATTTTTTGGTTGTAGGTGTGCTCAAACGCGTATTGGATGACATTATCATGAGAGTAGTTCAGGTGAAGGACAATGCTCGAATTAGGCGCCCCAACCTCACCAGAAGCCCGATAAATCCCACTTCTCACCCCATCAATATTATCCAGACTGCTATGGGGGTATGGTATTGCACTATCGGACCCAATACCAAAATCCCCCACCTTCATCACTCTCCCGGATGTAGGATCAGTGTCTGTCGTGGTGACATCGGCTGTGGCAGCTGTTCCCAGCCCCAAACCCGCCCTACCCTGCGCGGGTGTCCCCGTGGCGACACTCTTGCCGCTAACACTAAAGCCTAGCGCGTCCAGCGCAGCACCCGCAGTAGCCGCATACGCCCAGGGCTGCAAGCTCGACAGCTGATCCCCAAACTGTAGCCGTAGCTGGTTGAAGGCATCGGACAGGTCTTTGTCATAGCCCAAAATCGGTGCAACTGCGTATTGCTTGCCAGCTCCTGTGGTTCCCGTATAAGCAGGATTGATGGTGAGCTGCGTGTTGCTGGCGATGCCGATCACCTCGTGCAGTGATGTGCTGCCTTCGATGGTGATGCCGTCGCCGATGCGCACGTTGGCGAGAAAGGCGGTGCCGGTGCCGGTGATGATGTTGCTGTCGTCGGTGGCTGATACTGTGCCGGATGAGTACCACATGGTTTGTTCCTCTTTAATTTTTGCTGTTGCTTTGTGGGCAGTTTAGCATTTTTGGGTTGTGGGGCAGGGCGGTCGGAGCTTCACCATCCGTAGGGCTTGATTGGCCTTTTCAGGAGAATGCACCTCAAAGGAATTATCCAGGGCGCCTGTGTCGGGGATTGCCCAGTCTCCTCATCCCAGAAAACAGTTGTCGCCTGGAAGTCTGCTCCCACCCGCGCAACGTCTATGGAGTACCACTGGGTTATTGTGACGCCGCCACCGCCGGAATATCTATACCTGAACGTTGAAACCCCGCCGGCGACGTTCTCCACTATGCATATCCGGCCCTCGGCAGAGCCCAGGTTAGCAATCGCCTCGATGACAGCGGGCGAAGGAGTGACCTGCACCACATCCTCAACCTGGGCAAGCGGGGTTGATGAGTTGAACAGCGGGCTGCCGCTTGCGTCCGATACATTCAAGCCAAATCCAGTCGCCTGCTGAGTCGGCCGCAGCCTGTCCACAATATAAAAGACGGGCATCTGGCTGGGCACGCTTGAGAACAAATCCCAGCCGCCGGACGTAAGGTATAAGTAGGTGATGCCGCCCTCCACAGCGACCCTGTAATGCCCTCTGGTTGATGCGGGACCCCATAGAGGTCGAATAGCCTCCGGCACTTCGACACATATCATCGAAGAAGAGCTGTATCTGCCGGTTATATTTTTCCGGAACCGGTATCGGCCTGACGTAGGCACAACGTCAAAAGGCTCCGCTGCGGTTACAAACCGAAAAGGCGTGTCTTCGCTATTTAAAACCCCTTGGCCCCTCTCATTGAAGACCGCCAGCCCAAAGATCATGCGTAAAATCCATAGAACAGCGCGGCTGGGAAGCGCTCAAGATTGCTTCCTATCCCCGAATGTCTATGCCTTATGGTTACCGCCCGCCCATTAAGTATGTAATAAAGCGGTGGGGTGTCTGTATCCGCTGTGAGGAAAACAAGCTCATCCATCGGCACGCTTCCCGGGATAGCAAACGTGGTATCCAGCACATTTGTCGAAGATGCGCCGGGAGCGTAATGCCGCCCCACGATCTTTATGTACTTCCTTCCGATGGAGAAAACACTTTCGCCATCCTCGTCCCAAACTTCCAATCCAAAACTCATAAGCAGTCCTCTGTGCTTGCGCGCCCTTTGTGAAAATCACCTTCAAATGCGTGGCGGATTTCGTGCACCAGGCACTTCGGATAAACCGAGCGCCTGATCCATATCTCGCATTCGCCATCTTTGCAGGATGACAGCCCATACAAGTTCGGCCTGCCCGGTATCCGCTCAACTACCTTGATGTGCACCGTGGCCTCGGTGCGCTGCATGTCGTATTGTGTCTGGGGTGCGGCACACCCAGTCAGTAGCGCTGCCAGTATGACTGATCTATGCATTCAAATCCCCCAGCTGAACTCGCAACCTTGGTGGGCTCTGCGCGTCGTAGACCTTGATTGCTCGGTTGGTCATCGTCGTTCTCCCCTGCCCCGGAACAGTTGCATTCACCTCAAACTCCCCCGTAACAAAGTTCAGCCGAATCCCGCTGGTCTCCGGCACATAATCCGGCGACTGCAGCACCCCAGTAACGATCAGATTCACAATGTCCGCCTGCTTGATCACAGCCGAATTCATGAAAACCTGCCCGCCCTCGACCACGAACGGCGTAGTAGTCACGCCATTGAGCGTGTTGAGCAGCGCAAACCGGTTGGCCTCGACCAAGAACTGAGACTGCAGGCCGCCCGGCCCGTTCTCGATGCCCAGACCTACGCCGGCATAGACGTAATCGCCGTTCTGGTTGACCTGCAGCTTGACGGACCACATGGTGGACAGGTCGCCATCCAGATCGGCAACTGCTTGGCTAACGGTCTGAACTGCTGCTGTCGCCTGTCCCGCTTCCTGCGCAGCCTGGTCGGCTGTGTCTTGTGCCGTGCCGACGGACGCCTGCACCGTCTGGATGGCCGATGCCCGTGCCGATGCCTCATCAGCCACCGCCTGCTGCAGCCCCTGAACTGCTGCGCTGATATCGTCATTGACGGTAGCCTGCAGCGATATGACCTGCTCCGACAGAGCGGTATCAGCAGCTGCCCTAGCCTGCTGTTCCTGCAGCAGCGCAGCATTGGTGTCGCCAAGCTGGGCCTGAAGCAACAGATCCCGCTCTGCGCTCGCCTCAGCCTCGGTCGCACTGATCCGTCGCGACTCGATGATAGACGCCTGACTCTGCCACCCGCGCAGAGCGTCGGCCTTGTCCCCATCTGCCCGCTCACCGCGCGACGCCGCTACCAGCGTACTGACCGACTCAGCCTGAGACTCCATGCCTTCAACCCGCGTAGTCAGCTGATCTGTCTGGAGTGCCAGCGCTGTAACAAGGTCGCCTATGGACGAGTAGTCGCCGATTTTGACCCAGTACTCGGTATCGCTGACTGGCGTATCAGCGGGAGCATCAGCTATTGCGCGGTACAGAGATCCGTTGTCGCGCACAACTGAGCCTTCCGGATACGGCTTGCCGGGGACCCACTCCTCGGCACCGGTCAACTCGGACAACTGGGTCTCGATGGCGTCCAGTGCTACCTGTATGCCGTCGATCTCGGCAATGCGCTCGATCTCTTCGCGCAGGTGCTGGCCAAGCTCGGTCTCGGTAATCTGCCCTGCTATGTAATCCAGAATCTCGTCAGCGTCAGCGCTGGACTGACCGTATACCCAGTCAGACCACGGGCCGATGTTCCCGGTGCGGTCTACCAGTCGAGCGCGGAAGTAAAACACCTGCGCCGCTTTCAAGCCGGTCATCGTGTGGCTGTCAGCCGGGTATGCGTAGTCACCCAGATGCAGAGCGTTCTGCTCGGCCGGCTGGGTGTTGTACTGGATCTCGGTGCGCAGCGTGTCCTCGGCACCCGCGGGGAAGCCCCAGCGCAGTTCGATGCCGAAGATGATGCCGGTGGCGCCCAGATAGGCGGGGGCCGGAGGCGTGCCTTCCTTGCCAGCAAGCTCGATACTGTCGCTGTAGCCCCAAGGACTAGCAACGTCCAGACTGTTCATGGCGCGCACGCGGATCTGGTAGGTGCCGGCGTAGATACCGACCACATCCAGCTCCGTGCCGCCTGTACGCCCGGCATAGACCCATGCGCCATCGCCGCGCCGCCACTCAACGTCATAGCGAGTAGCGCCCTCGGCAGCATCCCACATAACAATCATGGTGGTGACCGCCATGGTCTGCTCGAGCATGGTGCTGCTGATCGCCCTGATGTTCTCGGGCGCCGCCTGAACGCTAGACGGGATAGCGGTGATCGGGCGCTGACTGATAATCGCGCCGGTATCGACTGCCTGATGCTTGCCCTCGACGTATTTGCTCGCTGTGATTGCGTATTCCAGCGGACCGGATTCGCTGATACTGACGATACGGTAGCGCTGTGCCGCGAGCGTCTGCGACTCCCATGCCCATACGCTGTGTGCAACCGGGGCCGCGTCGAACTCGGGCGATACGGTGATCTCGTTGCCGTCCACGGCTGTTACGGGTCGCGTTTGCGCGTTGCCGTCGGGCAGAATACAAGTCAGCTCGTCCCCTACCTCGACCCCCTCGACCTTATCGACGGTGATGGCTGAGCGGGTAGCGCTCGACACGCGGCCACCAATGCGGCGGCCTGCCCTATCGTTGTCCGCTACCCGGATGATCTGCCCAGGGCGCGCGCGGATACCATCGAGGCCCACCGAGAATGTGACGGTCTCGGTCTCCAGCAGGTTAGTCAGCAGCGCCCATTTGCCCGCCCGCTGCGCCTGTCCTTGGGACGTGCAGCCCAACGCCATGATTTCCGTGGTCTGCACGCCGAACCGCGCTACCGCGTCATCATCCTGCACGTACTCGACTTTGGCCCGGTACATGTCTGCTGGGTCGTTCCAGCTGACCAGGGCAGCGCTGTAGCGGGTCGAACGCTTGCTGCCCTTGTAGCTGAACTTGCCGCCGATCACGTTGGCGTTGGTGTAGGTGTACACCGGATCAGCCGGGGTATCGGCAGACACAACGGCCTGACCCGCGCCCCAGTAGGTGATGCCCCGGAATATGGCGGCAATGTCTTGCAGTACCTTGTATGCGTCCGCCTGCTTCTGCAGGTACAGGTTGCAGGTAAAGCGCGGCTCCATGCCGCCCATGCCGTCCGGCACCAGCTGATCGCAATACTGCGCGATCTGGTACAGACCCCACTTGTCCACCTGGGCGGCATCTACTCGGTCACCCAGGCCGTAGCGAGGATGCAGCAGCAGGTCGTAATACACCCATGCGGGGTTGTTGCTGTACGAGAGCTTGAAGGTGCCATCCCAAACACCGGTGTACGTGCGGGTCGCGGGATCGTAGTTGCTGGGCACGCGGATGATCCGGCCACGCATGTGATAGCCGCGCTTGGGCACCGAGCCGCCGAAGGTCTCAGCGTCAAAGGAAACGCCCACCAGAGCCGAGTTCGGATAGCGGAACTTGGCGTCAATGATCTCGGTGATGGATTTGATGTTGGTAGTGTCGGAAATGGCAGACGAGGCGCTATTGGGCGTCAGCCGACGAACACGCACGCGCCACCCACCTGCCGGGCGACCTTCCAAGTCGACACGCACCGACCGCTCATAACCTCCGGCAGTCTTGCCGTTGAACGCGCCTTTCAGCACCTCTTCAAACGGGCCGGCACCTTCGGCAACATCGATGGCGTAATTGATCCGGTAGCCGAGCGTGTCGCCGTTTTCGAGGTTCTGTCGGGTCAAACGAGGCAGAGCAAAGTTAATCCGCACGGCTGACAGGTCGAGGTTGGTGATCGACCGCACCCACGGCGCATCAGAACGGAGCTCGATACCTAGGTTGATCTCATTCTCGACTTGCGGGAAGCCTTGCAGATAGTCCTGATCTTGTGTGCCGGTGCGCTGCTCCCAGCGGAAGCCCGGAAATTGGTCTGCCGGCGTCTCGTCCAGATAGATCGACGCTGCACCGTTGACCAGCCCTTCAATCTCTCCTTCAGATACCAGGTCAAGCAGGCGCGCATAGGCAATACTGACCAGACTGTCCGGCGCTTCCCGAGGTGCGCGCTGTTTCTTGCTGCCACCCTTCGCGCCCTTAATCGTCACCGTCATGCTCTGTCCTCAGCGTATACGCCGCCTGAAATTACTGCCGATCCCACGATCATCTCGCCATACAGCAAGGGAACGGGATTGCCCTGCGCCTCAGTATTCACCGTGCCGTTGAATGCGTAGCTGGGGGTGTTGTCTGCGGAGTCGCCGGAGGCGGTGCCCGGCGCCTGCGGGGACAGCATCATCATGGCGCCGCCGATGGCCATGCCTGCGCCACCTGCAATCATCGCCATGCCCATCGCAGAGGTGGAGCCGAAGGTGAATACGCCAGCCGCAATCAGCACGATCCCGGTCACCACGGCGAAGATGCCGCCGCTCTTTGCACCTGCTGGCACCGGTGCGATACGGATATCATCCTTGCCAGACGGGTGGGCCAGCTGATCCGCTTGAAGGTTCTCCCGACCATAGAACACCGCGTAGCCGCCCGGGGCGTTGGCGAGGTGTGACTCGAACCCTGGCAGCACCACACACAGCGCCCGCACCGCCTCGGCCGCGCTGGAGACGGCCAGCTTATGAACCCGCCCGAACTTTGTGCCGAGCTTGCCGTACAACCTAATCGTCTTGAGTTTCATGTCGCCAAACACTCACTGTCTTTTCCAGCCAATAACCCCCATACGGGTCACGCCTGGAGTCGCGCCCGTACAGGTGATGGAGGATTGATTGGGGAGCCGGGTAATGCTCTGGCTCGGAAGCCAGCACCCCGGTTTCAAGGTAGATACCGGCGTGGTTCGGGACCGGGGCGCGTATCTGCATCAGAACAACGTCGCCGTGGCGCAGCTCCGTGACTACCCGGAAGCCCGCCTCCGGAAGCAGCTCGCGGTAGTAGTCCTTGCCCTGATCCCACCAGCCGTCCTCGCGGTCGTAGCTGCCAAAGTCAATGCCCATCTCACGCTGGTAGAAGTCAAGAATGATACTCAGGCAGTCATGCACCCCATGGACGAACTCACGCCCGATCAGCGGCGCTTGCCAGCCCTCCGGCTTGATCCAGACGTGCTTGCCGGCCTTGCCCTGATCCACCGGGATGATTGCCCAAGGCAGCGCCGATTCTTCGCAGCCGACACGATCAGCAATGCTCGGCGTGGCCGGGTAGTCTGGGTGGCTGTGGATGACGGCTTGCACCCCTCCATCTCGCATCGCGGCCTTGTAGTCTGCAGGGTCAATGACGAAGTGCTCTGACGGTGTGGTTGCGATATTGCGGCACGGTCGGTATTTGCCATCCACGATCAGGCCGCAGCTTTCCACCGGATAGCAGGACTCGGCATGGCGCTTGGCCGCTACTGGCAATCTCATGCGCTCACCTTGTGAGGGCAGCGGCAGGAAATCCGCCAAACGAAAGTTGTCCATGCTCACCAAAGCGCAGCTTGCAGCTCTGGAGCCGCTTGCCGCATTTGTCGCGGGCTGCATCGGCAGTGATGATGTCGAACTCGTCTGCCACCGGAGTCCCGGTATAGCCACACTCGGCTGACCGGTACCGCCAAGGGCAGTGGTTCGCGATGATCTGCCTCCGAGGCAGCTGAACGCCCTGGAAGTCCATGGCGCTGGCCAGCTCGAACTCGACAGCCTCAGCGGTCTCGCCGGTCTTCTGCTCGATGAACCAGATCTCGGGCGGGAACTCCTCGTCAGGATCTGCATCAGGCATTCCGTCCAAGTACTTGGCCAGTGTCCGCTTGCGGGTCAGCTTGGCACCCACAAGATCATCGAACTGCAGGCACAGCGCCGTGATGAAGCCGCCCACGTTGCCCATCTTCAAGGACGGCGTAGGGTTGCGGCTGCCGCTCATCTCGAAGCCTGACGCCTCCAGCGGCCACGGATCGTATTGGAAGCCCTGCCACATGATGGGTGCGGCGTCATGGCTGTGGAATCGGTAAGTCTCAGCGCCAATAGCCTCGGCATCAAGGATGTACAGGGTCACTACGTCGCCCGGCTCAAGGCGCTGAACGTCTGTTGATAGAGTCATGGCTGGTGAACCTCCTCGAACGTGGCAGATAGCGTGTAAATATCAAGCGACTCATGTGCTAGAGAGTAGCCCTCCCGGCACTTGAACAGCTTACGCCCGCCCGCCGGCGCGTCCCACTCGAAGGCCATGTATCCGCCGTGCCGATCAATGAAGCTCTTAACGTCACCAACCACACCAGAAAGCCGGCCCCTGACCGAGATAGACCAACTATCCGTCAGCGTATTTATGCCGTCACCCGCCTCTTGTGAGTAACCGTCACCGAAGTCTGCGCGAAGGGTGCGGAAGGTCGCCTGCATGGACGGTTTTGATTGCACGCAATAGTCAAACAGCTCCACTAGCGACCACCTCCGTACATTCCCCAGAGCATGCCGCCCGGACGAGACTCTTTTTCAAGCGTCGAGATGATCGTCGCACGCAGCGCTCCCGACACCGCCTCGCCCTGCTGCTGAGCTTCTCCCGCAGTCATGCCGGGCTGACCCTCGACCGTGACCGGCGCATGGATCGTAATGCCGCCCCCACCGCCGCCGGGCTGGATCATGTCCAGCTTCCTGTCCAGCTTTGCGCTGGTCTCACTGGTCACCACCCGCTCGCCCTTTTCCAGCAGCCAGGTGCCGGTCTTGGGTACTGAGTCGATGCCGTCGTGGGCCATGCCCTGCATCTGAGTGCTCTGGATGGTCGATACTATCCCGGTGGTTGCGGCCGCCACGCTGGCCATGGCCGGTATGTTGGCCGGGAACTGCAAGGCTGCAGCGGATGCTATGCCCTGCTGGATCTTCACAATGGCGTCTGCGATGGCAAACGCTTTTGATACTGCAAACATTGCACGGGCAATCCCTGATTGCTCGCCTGCAAACTGTTCTGCCAGGCCGCCGATACTGTCAAATAGCGTCCCGTAACTGGTAAGCATTGCCGACTGGCGGGCATGCTCCATCGCCATCATGTCTGCATTGAGCCTTTCGTTGAGCGCAAGGACTGCGGCGGCTTTTTCTTCCTCGGCAAGAATGCTGCTCTCGACAATGATTCGTCGCCGCTCCTCGTAAGAATCAGCTAGGCGCTCCTCCTCAGCCTTGAGGAAGTCAAGGACACCAGCGACCTGCTCGTCGATGCGCTTTTGCTCCTCGATGACTTTCCTTCTGGCTTCGGCCTCTCGCTCCATGGCCTCGATGTTTCGCATAATCGCCTGGGCGTGAGCCAACTGTGAGTCAGTCGCGCCCTGCACGGTCATGTCATAAAGCTTGACCTCATTGGCAGACATGCCCCATGTGGCGGCGGCGCGCTCCAGAGCACTGATCTCCCTCTCGATTCCTTCCGAGTCAACCAGAGCCCCACCCGTGCCGCTGGAGTCTCGGAGCTTGCGCTGCGACTCCAGAGCCTCCTCAGCCGCAGCTCTTGCCTCGTCTTGTATCCGGCGGTAGCGGGCAATCATTTCATCGGCCCATTCGTCACCGTCCTCTCGCGGGCCGAAAAGGGAGCCTATAATAGACGGGCCTTCGGCTTTTGCTTTTATCTCATCAATGTCATAGCCAAGCTCTTTCAGCCGCTCTTTTGCTTCAGCATTGCCAGACGTTAACCACTCATAAAACCCAACATCACCCTCCGTCATGGCGGCAAACCACGCCGCTGTGACCTTAGTGTCCTCGGCGGCCTTGCTGAGCGCCGCCACCACAAGGATTCCTTTTTTCCCGCCGATCAGTGCCCCAGCGATTCCAACCTCCTGCGCCCACGGGGGGAGAGCCTGGAACCCTGACCAAACGTCCTCGACGCTATCCTGAATCTGGTTGAACACGGAACGAACGGACGACGCGGTGTTTATCCCTGCGATCACTGCGCGATCGAAGACCGACTCAATCGCGTCGCCCATGCCGCCAGCGTCTCTAGCGGTATCCAGCAGGAGCCCGCTAATGCTTCCGAGCAGGGGGGCAACCTGAACAGCCAGCTGCTGGTTTATCGCCGTAAATATACGGCCTGTGCGCTGAAACTCAGCTGTGGCCAACTCAACTTTGGTCGCATCAATGGCGCTGAGCGCTAGGCCGAAGTCGTCGACTTCTTTCCGGTAAGCGCGAATTGCATCGCCGCCCTGCATGAAAAACTGGGCAGCTTCCCGCTGCTCAAAGCCCAAGTCCTGCGCATAGCGGGCTGCTGTTTGCGAGTTGGTGGAAACCTCCTGAATGCGGTCGGCAATTATCGCTAGCCGCTCGTCCGCCTCTACGTTCGCCAGCTCTTGTAGATCTAGCTTCAGCTCCTTGACGGCCTGAAGGGCGGCGCCTCGCCCAAGCTCTGCCGCACCCAACCTCCGATTAAGGCGGTTAACCGACGCCTCGAAGTTATCTATACCTGCATCCGAAAACGCCAGCTGCAACGCCGTGACGGAATCAAATGTGGTATCGAGAGAGCGCGCTAGTGTCGCCTGAGTTGATACCGCATCCAGCCCTTTCTTGGTCATCGCGGCAATAGCCGCGCCACCAGCGGCCACGACCCCAGCGGCGACTTTCGCAGTCCTCTGGAGGTCGGCGCTTACTTTCTTGAGATCCCTCTCAACCTGCCGCCGCCACTTCGCTGACTCACGCTCAGCCTTGCTCATGCCCTGAACAAAACCACCTGTACGGGCCACGAGGTCGAGCGTAAGGGTGCCAAGCGATTTGCGGGACATTTATATCTCCTGTTATGCCCAGTCTTTCATTGCAGACTCAAGCGTCAGCACAGGCTGGTCGTGATATGGAGCAAAGTCGTGCAGGTCATAGGGCGCGGAATCCTTGCCTCGATGCGCATTGGCGTACATAGTCGCCAGCAGAGCTGACCCGCGCTCAACCCTCAGCCCAAGATTCAGGCTGCCGCGCTTGGCCCGATACTTGGCCCATCGCAAAAACTCCGGGTAGCTCATGCGCTGCTGCGCCTCAGCGATAGTGCGGCCGCCGATACCGCACATCACCAGCTCATGCCAGAGTTCGTCCTCGTCGGTCAGCTCGTCGGCTTTCCCATGCCATTTACCTCGCCAATCACTTGCAGCAGCGCCATGGTCAGGTTGCCGTCAAGCGGACCTCGATCTGGATCAGCCTCTCCGGTGATGTCCTCGGGAGTGAATACCGGCTTTCCCTCGGCATCGCAGATGCTGGCGGCGATGCGACCCGCTATTGCGTCGCCCTTGCCGCCCATGGCGAGCAGGTCGGACTTGGCGGACAGGTATGACAGCGGCCGGACGTAGACGGTAGCGGTCAGTTCCTGGTCGCCCTGCTTCCACGTCACTTCTTTCTCAATGGGGGCGCCGGTGAAGGCGCCCATTTCTTTTAGACTGTCAATGCTCAGCTGCATGATAGGTCCTTATGTGGCCTTACGAATCCAAGCGCTGCCGCCGGACCTCTGGATGGTCGCATCGGTGGTCACCACGGTATTGGCCGCGAAGTCGAACGGGAAGTCCGACACGTAGCCACGGAACGTGAACCACGTCCGGGTGTCGGGCAGATCCCAGTCCATTTCATCAGAGGTTACGGTGGCGGTAGCGGTTGCGTCGTCGCCGTCGCCGGTGATTGTGACAGTCGGGGCCGAGGTGTAGCCGCTGCCCGCGTTAGTGATCGTGATGGCCGTGATCTCGCCTGCTTCCACCGTTGCGGTTGCAGTCGCACCAGCACCGCCGCCGCCAGTGATGGCGACCGTAGCGGTGGTGTAGCCGCTGCCGGGGTTGGTGATGTCGATGTTCGAAATCGAGCCTGCAACAACGGCCGACGGGTCGATGCCAGTGCCGTCCGACCAGCCCACAGCCCACGCCAGATCCTCGATGCTGTCGTCTTCGGACAGCTCGTGCAGTCGGATGTGGGAGTCGTTGCGTGGATCGGCGTTGATAGTCAGTGATGCCTGTCCGGGCGTCCTCAGGCCGCGCAGGTAGCTGCGCACGGTGTCGCTCAGACAAGTGGTCTCGATCTGGTCAGCCGGGTTGCCGCCAGGTGTGAATGCGGTAGCACACTCGATCTCCAAGACTTCGAATGTTTCCGGGTCAGCGGCGGTTGGAGCCAGCACGTAGACCTGGGTGCCTTGTGTCAAAATAGCCATAATGTTTCTCCAAGGGTTGGAACGTGCCGTCTCACGACGGTAAATACACAACAGGACCCACCCTGCTGTTGGTGCGCCCCTTCGCGGCGTCTCACGACGTGGCTAGGGACGACTTAAATCAACGATAAGTGTGCCAGCTGACGTCCATACTGGAACGATAATTTAACGTCTCGCTGTCTCGGCTTTCGCCCCCATATCTTACAACATAACTGTGCAGTTCTACAGCATGCACTATGGCGGCGAGCACTGTTCGGGCCTCACTGGCATTGTCAGCATAAACATCAATCTGTAGCAAATGTTGATCGGTATCCGGGCGGCCTGCCAGATAGCTTTCAGGCGATCCGCTGATAACCTGCCATACGGCGTATGGCTTCTGGATGTTTTGCGGAGCCATGCCGAACATGAACAGGCGTACCGGGCTGGTGCCCAGCAGCGCGGTCACGCCGGGGTCGGCAGCGCAGATGGAGAAGATGGGCGGCGAGTTCATAGCTCTGACAGCGCCTTTTCGATTTCTTTGTCCAGCTCGGAGGCGAACTTGTCCGTCACCGGGCCTATGTTGTCGGCCAGCGCCGGGCGCAAAAATGGCTGCGCTCGCGCCCGCTCGGTGCCTAGCTCAACCAGGTGCCAGTGCGGCGTATTGCCTCGCCTGCCTGTGTCCGGGTTGCCTTTCGGGATCGGGCCGCGCAGGGTAAGAACACCAACGGAAACCATCGAGTCACCCGTCTGGCGGAAGTGCCTGCTTCGAGTTCTCTTGCCTATATTGTCGCGGATGCGGCGACCCGTCTCGGGATCATCCACGCGCTCGGCATTCTTCCGGGCAGCCCTGGACACGATGTTGGCCGCGACGCTAAGCGCCTTGCGCGCGCCGCTGTTGCGAATCTTGACGGGCATGCCGTTCATCTTGCGGATGACCTCTTCGAACCCGATCAGCGAGAATTGCACGCCATCAGCCATCATTCACCCCCTCGCTACACGGCAGCGTCAGGTACTCCAGACCGCTTTCCGGGTCAGCCAGAACGCCGTGTATGTTGTAAATCCGACCGCGATGGATGATGCGCATGGATGCGTCGATCGTCCGGCGACGGATGACGATCCGCGTAGTGACCTGCGACTGGACCGACTGCGCGGCAATAAGCTCTCGCGCACTCAGCGGCTCGATGGCAGCCGGCACTTTATCCGCCACCAGCTCCCAGCTCAGAACCATCTCGCCGGTGATCGGGTCTTGTGTGTAGCCCGGCTTCTCAATCCGGATGCGGTGCCGTAGCCGGCCTGCTGACAGAGCCATTATGCGAACGCCGGTTTGCGCAACGGATACAGCAGGGCCACCACTGGGCGCGGCAGGTAACCATACCCATACTGGTGGGGCATCTCGCCGTCTTGCTCGGCCTCTCGGTGCTTGTACAGCTCGCCCAGTAGCAGCTTGACGGCGGCCTTGATCTCATACCGGACGACCAGCTCGTCGCCGTCGCGCAGGTAATCAACCTCGCCTTCGGGTGTGCGCAGGATTGCACCTTGCTCATCACGCTTAGGCTGCCCAATGGGCGCGCCGTCAAGGTACGTCAGCACGGCAGCGGACGCCTCTTGTAGCTTGCGCTCAATGTCGGAGTCATCGTCATCGTGATCTACCAGCAGATGCGCCTTGGCCTCTTCCAGAGTGATCAGGTTCATTTTACGCTCACTCCCTTTGTGGTGTCGGCAGTAGAAGAGTTATCACGCAGGTCTTTGCCATCCCGGCCTTTCTTCACGGCCAGGCGCCAGCCCTTGCCGCCCATGCCAGGCGCTCCTTCGGGGGCGTCCTGCTGGGCAATCCAAAGGCTGCCGCCATGAGTCACGGCGTCGCCCTTCTCATAGTCGCATGCGGCCTTGTATATGCCTCGGTCAATGATGCTTGCGACGCGGATAGACTTCTCGACCACGCCATCTGCTGCCTGCATCTTGACGGTCAGCGTTCGGCCGTCCTCGCTCAGCGTCAGGTCGAACGACTCAAGCGGCAGTGCATCGCGCCCATCCTTAGGCACCGGCATACGATCAACGGCCCTCTCAAACGTATCGCGGGCCTGCCTCTCCCAGCTCAATGTGAGGTCAGAAAATCTCCGCTCGAACACTGCGGCGACCTCATCTACTGACGGCGAGGTGGGCAGATTAACATGCTTTACCAGCTCGGCCAGGTGCAATTTCAACTCAGCCATATCGGCGTCTTTTCCGTCAGTGCCGTCTTTGCCGTCTTTGCCGTCTTTGGGCACGGGGATCGCATTTACTGCGGAATCGACCATCTCGGCCAGGATGGGTCTTACGTCGTCTGCTGTGACTGACTTGCCGTCTTTCGGGGCAGGGATTAATTCAGCAGCAGCCTTGGCAATTGCCCCTACATCAATCTCGGGGGCAGCGGGGGCAGGAGCATCAGACAGAGCCTTCTCCAGCTCAGCAATTCGCTCGACTAGCGGGGCTGTAGCCTCTCGCACAATGGCAGCCATCTGCTTGCCGAACTCTACAGGATCAATCATGGATGGCCTCTCTCGTTGCTTTCAGGGCCTTGAGCATGAAAAGCTCGGCCTCCAATTTCCTTGTCTGGTCTTCCTCTGGCTCCGCCGGCGGCACAGGGGCGGGCTCGGGCTGGGCAGTCGAGAATGGGTCGGCCTGGGCATCGCGCCGCGCCAGCGCCTCAAGGCTGAAGTTCTGCTGCTGCATGTATACAGAGTCACCGCCCTCTACCGGCTTGAGGTTCACCCGGCGGCGCGCCTCGTTGGGCGCCATCACGCCCTTGATGGCCTCGCTCAGCATGCGGAACTTGCTCTCGGAGTCCATGCGCCATAGCGAGTCGATGTCCAGTTCTACACTCTGCCGCTCCGGCAGGCCCAATCCATCCGTCATGCACTGCTCGAATTCCTCAATGAGCACTTGCAGGCAGTCCGAGTAGTAGATCAGGTTCATCTCCTCAACCTTGCCTGCGGGCAGGCTGTCGAGTCCAATCTTGAACGGCGGCACATGGAAGCACGAACAGACCACCTTGGCCGACAGGTTCAACTGCTCCACCAGCTGGGAATCCACGGACTTTGCGCGCATCGGCTCGTACTTCAGGCCATCGCCGACCACCGCCACCCGACCGCTGTTATCTCCGGTGTAGTTCTCGTCCCAGTGTTTCTTGAGTCGGCTGGCCGTCTCGTCGCTGATAGCCCCAGGGGCCGACAGGATGCCACCCGGGCGAGCACCGTTGCCGAAGAACGTCTCTGAGTCTTTCTGGATGCGCAGACCAAGCCGGCCAGACAGCGCGGCCGCAGCGATAGGGCTGACACCGATCAGCGGATGGTACTGTGGCTGGTAACGGTCATGGATGATCTCGGACGCCGGGACGGTTAGCGTGGCTTCTTCGATGCCGTTAAGCGTGTCCGTGCTCAGCTCGTAGTAAACGCTGCCATCGTCAGCCACCAGCGGCACCACGCGGCAAGGGTCGAGAATGTAGATCGCATCCACGTTGCCACTGCGATCGCGCTGCTTCAGGCCGTAGGCGTTGCCCTGGCTGAGCTTGGAGGTCTCCCACCACTGCTTAAATTGGATGTGGTTCTGATACCGGTTCGGACGCCTCAGTGCCTGCGGAGTGTTGCGCTCAACCATGATGCCATCGGTGTCCACCGCCATCACTCGAGCGCGCAGTTTCGATATATCACCAGCGATCAGAGTGATGCACGAATAGATAGCGAAAAACGACCGCAGATCGCCCACCTTTATCTCATCGTTGCGCTGCCACGCGCCGGTGTACGGCTCGAAGATGGTGCGCCAGCCGCCACGGTGTGGAACGGGCTGAGCGGCCTTTTCTTCGCGCTTCCTGAACAGTCGTTTCAGCATTTAAACGCTCTCGAATAGCTCGATGTTGATCATCGTGCCGCCGGTGTTCGTGATGTTGCGGGAGCTGCCGTAGTTGTGCATCACATTGACGGTGAAGATGTCGCCGCCCGACACGCCCATGATTCCGGTATCCGCGCTTGCCACCGGGAATTGCGCCGTGTCCATGCCACGTGCCACGCCAGTAGCGACGGCACCGCCGTTGCGGCTCAACTGAAGGTGCAGGTAGTTATTTGCGCTCAAGTCCCAGCAAACGACAGAGCAGGTCACACGCGCATACGCGGCCCACGGCGGGATCGTGAAGTCACCGCCTGAGCGAATGTTGAACTGATCGTATCCGCCGCCCCACTGCGTGACCTTCGTGCGTGTCGCGTTAGGTATCGACTGAATGTCAACCAGAGGGACGCGAAGTGCCGGAATAGCAGGGCCGATAGAGCCGCGCATAGCAGGGATGTTCGGCTTGTTCTGCACGTCGTCCCACGTTGGCTGGTAGTCATCCGGCATGGCGCCCAGCGACTGCCGCGTGATCTCGACGTTGCCAATCTGGCCGTTTACAGACTGGACAATCTGCGTGGAGCCAAGACGCGACCACACGCCATCGAAGTAGATGACGATATCGCCCTCAATGAACTCCACAGGGCCGCTGCCAAGATCCACCGTGGCGCTAGATGAGGCAAAGTAGAAATCCGCATCTTCGCCCACCCCATCCGAGATAGCTGGGGTATTGCTGTCCGCGTCCCACAGCCCTTTGTAGGCCAAACCCTCAAGATTGAGCTGCGACAGCGGGACCGTGCCAGCGCCGTCCAGCTGAGCAACGCCATCGGCTGCACCGAGCAAAGACGCAGACAGGGCACCAATAGCCTGCCGCGCTTCCTCTTCGCTAGCGCCCGCCGCGATGAACGCAGGCTTGCCGCCAATGTCAGCCCACTGCCCAGATGTTGCCAGATCGGACAGGCCGCTCAGCTTCGCCTTTTCCGGATCAGTGAATGCGTTGGTGTTCGGCTGGCCTTCGTAGGCCGCCTTAATAACGTGCCCCAATGTTGATAGTTCCGCCATGATTTACTCCGTATGGGTGACGATCTCGCCTTGATGAGTGACTAGTACACCGTCAACGGTGACTCCATTCACAGGCGGGTCAGGGTCGGTCTCAGTCGCGCACCGGCAATCGCTGCCGATAAACCCGACCGTGTTGGCCCAGCATATGGGGCATTGCATTACTCGCCACCCTGACTGAATTCGGCGATTTTTTCGCGCAACTGGTCGGCATCCCAGCCATGGAATGCGCGCTTGCCGACAAGTTCCTGATATTCAGCCCGGAGTCGGGACAGCTCCTCATCGTCTCGTAGCGCCTGAGCCTGCATGTCGCGAGTAATATACGTCCCGCGACCGAGCTTCTGCAAGATGTCGGCGTAGCGGCGCTGCATGGGCTGCTCGCGACCATTCTTGTGCGTAAAGATAACCTTCATGTTTTTCCCTCGAGTCATCTTGAAGAAGGGGCCGCCCGAAGGCAGCCCCTTGAACTAGGCGACTCGCTTAGCCGGTACCGCCTTCCGATTCGGGAGCGCCCCACTCAACGCCCGTGAGATACGCTACGGCGCTTGCACGGCGACGCGCCCAGTTGATAGCCCGCTCCGCACGGAAGCCAACGAGGTTGCGCTGCCAGAGCGAGACCATCACGGTCTCGTCGGTGCTCGGGTTGTCCGGCGCGTTGTCCATCTGCAAGCTCGCCTCGGTGGACATAGACAGATCAATGCCGCCCTCATCGCCAACGTAGATGTCGCTCGCATTGACCAGAGCCACAATGCCGTCCGGCACGTACTCGGAAACAATGGCGGGCAGACCGAACAGCACGCCGCCAGTCATGCTCAGGCCGGGGAACTCCGCCTGACCGAGCGGGTTCTGCATCAGGGACAGCGCCAGAGCAGTGGTCGCCTGCATGATGAACACGCCGGAGGTCGGAGCGTTGTTCGCCGCGATGAACGCACCAAACAGTGCGCGAATATCGCTGCGCACTGCATCCGCATCATTGCCGCTGGAGGGGGTGCCATTGACGCCGTTCAGGATCGACGCCGGGGACACTCCAGGGACAGCCGCCTTGGTCGGGTCGATGAAGTCGATGTCCAGGCGCTCGCGCAGCGCGGCGGCCAACTGGTCGCGGATGATGATGTCAGCGGACGGGCTGGAATCACGAACCACCTCCATCGTGGCCACCGCAATGTTTGCTACTTTCAGAGGCTCCAGCGTGGTGCGGCTGAAATCAAACTTGGTCAACGGCTTGGCCTGACCTTCGCCAACCCAGTAGCCATCGCCACCAGAGGTTTGACCTACCAGCGGAACGCGGAACGGAACACGGCGAAGGCTTGGGACGCCGCCCTGGCCAAATCGGCCCAAGATGGTTTGCGGACGCAGGTACTCGACGAAATCGGCAAACACGCTGCCCTCGTCACCTACCAGCGGGCCAGCCCAGGTGCTATCAGTGGTGGTGGCAGCGGGAACAGCGGCCTTTGTCACCAAGCGCTCAGTAGCGCGAACGATCTGCTCTTGGTCGCCGTACAGGCTCTTGGCAATCTGGATTGCATCACGGTGCTCAAGGTGGCCGAGGGCCAGGCACTTAGCAGCACGAGCGAAAGCAACACCAGGCTCAAGCTTCTGAGTGTTTTTAGCGCGAACGGGAATAGCTTTGGTTACGTCGCCAGTGTTTCGCAGATCGTCAGCAACCGGCTTGGCGGTTTTGACCATAGCCTTTTCCATCTTCTGTAGACGAGAGATGTGTTTCTCCAGCGCCTCGACTTCGGCCTCCAGAGTGTCAAACTCTTCGGTCTGCTCAGCGTCAAGGGTCACACCCTCATCACCGGCCGCCTTCATGATCTCCGCCATGCGGGCGGTCTTCTCTTCTTTGGCGGCATTATAGCCGGCCAGTTGCTCTGCAATAGTTTTCATACTCTTGCCCTCCTGGGGCTTCGGTTTGATTGGTTTGCTTTTGATTGCCGAAGCGCCGGCAGTTGGTACACGAACAACAGGAGCGGCCTTCTTGCCAAACGCGGCGCGCTGCTCCTGGTCGAATGATTTGATTGCGGTGATGGTGGCCTCGGCGTTCGCCGGGATTGTCACCGCGGACAGCTCAGTCCAGTCCCACTTCAAAAAGTGAATGCCACCGTTATCCATAAAGCTGTATTCTTTCGGGTTAAACCCGATGGACAGTCCTCGAACAAGGCCGGTCTTGATTGAATGCCATGCTTCCTGCAGTCGAGCGGTCATCGCTGCTGGCATGTCCGCCGTAGGAGCAACTAGCCGAGCAACAACCTCTATGCCCTTGTCTGTTACCGACGCCTTGACCACCTGGCCAATCGGCTCTGCGTGGCGGTGCTGCCACAACAGAGGAATGGGCAAAGAGAACTCCGCACCGGACGGCTCAACAACATCATCCATGCGGTCCGTGCCGGGCGTGCTGGCAATGCCCCTGATCTCTCGGGCATCTTCATCAACCGCCTTAATGACCAGCGTGCTGTAGGCCTTTTCTACCTTCATTGGTACGATCTCCTGCCCGATCTATCCTAGCACAAACATTTGATATTTCTTTGTTGCAGCATCTGGGTTTAGGGCCATCAGCGTAACGGCGTTGAACATGGCCATCAGCGGGTCTATCTTAGCAGATCCACTGGCCTGCTTGGTAATCAAAATCGAGTTTGCCCTGGGTTCAACTTTTGCGTTCCCCACACACCAAGCCATCATTGGCTGGTCAGCGGGCGCGAAAGAACCATCAGCAAGCCAGCGCTCTGCCGTCTTGATCGCGCCGCCCAGCTTCCACCCTTGGCTAACTGCCACCAACTTATCTTTGGGGATGTCGCGCTCTTCCAGCTTGTCCAGAATCGTGCCGATACCAGCGGGGTCGCAACCAATCTTGTCCAGCAAGCCAGACTCATGCACCTGCTCAGCAATGTCTGCCAATTCGTCCACGTCCTCGCCCACCCTTTTAACCAAGGTGAGGTGGCCATCATTGGCAAAATCCTGAAGCGCCGGTGCAATCTCCTTTCGACGCTCCAGCACTGAAGGATGAGCCCAGGCGTAGCCCCACCCCAGCTTTCGCTGGGTGTCCTTTTCGCGACCTATCAGGTAGATGCCCAGCAAATCGTCCAGGCCGCCACCATCAATGCCTATATCCACCACCTCGGAGCGCTCTAGAAGATCGTGAAGCTCGCACGGTATCGCGGCATCTTCCCAATAGTCTGCACCGGCCCAGCGGTCGGAGCGCAAGTTTAGTCCAATCTCGATGTTGAGATGCTTGGCAATGAACTGCTGAAACGAACCGTCAGTCTTGCCTTCGTATCGCTTCAGCTGATCGCTGATCCACTCGGAACTGACCGAGCGACCAATATTCGGGTTCGCAATGTAGAAGTTGCTGGGGTCGAGATACGCCTTCGACTCAACCATCTCCTGCGGGTATTCGTAGATGACCGGCAGCGCCTTCGGGTCATCAATGATCCCGTCCCGCACGTCGCGGAAGTATTGCAGCTTGTCCTTGAATACTCCCGCCGGGGGCTTGTCACTTTGCGTAGTCAGCCAGATGATCCAGCCATCATCACGCGATACCTGGCCGCCGGTGGCCTCCATGAACATGGACTCGGCACTTGCCTTGCTGCCGAAAACCCACAGCTCGTCGATCATGATGCGGCCGGCTTTCTTGCCCGATACCGCATCAGTATCGGCCGCCACCACCTTCAGTGACGCTTTGCTCACCCGGTGCGTGATGGTCCTGATGTGATCCTGAACGTGCATCAGCTCACTCAGCTCATCATCACACCGCACCATGCCCGCAGCAGGCTTGAAAGCGTTGTCTGCGACCTCTTTTGACGGGGCAAGGATCAGGTGCTCTTCTTCCTCGCGCTCGCCTATGATCAGCGCCGTCAGCATAATTCCAGCGCAGAGAGTGCTGTTGTGCGTCGGCAGCATCGTCTCTCCAAACAGAAACTGGTGGTCTGGCGAATCAACGGCAATGCATTTGACTGGAACCGGCTTGATCTCGACTGCATCAACAATCTGTACGCGCCGACTTCTGGGAACGCTCACCTTTAAATCGCTACGCCTACGCATTCTGTTCAGCTTCCGAGGCAAGGTGAACGCCTGCACATCATCAACAAAGCAGTTAAATTGGACGTAAAACGAAGTTCCGGAGAACTTCCCACGGATCGACGTCTTGCGCTCAGTGAGCGAAAACTTAATACCAAGCGTGCTTAAAAGCGCCCCCACGCCCTCCGCAAGCTGCCGGCTGGATGATGAAAAAACGATATTGTCGCCTTTCGAGTTTATCCCGCCGTCTGTGTCCAGCAAGCCCTGCAGCAGCCTGATGCGCTGCTCCTTTGATCCTCGCAGGTACTCTTCGGGGATGTGCTTGCGGCCAAGCACGCCAGCCTTACGAAGAAGCTCTTGGAAGTTCCGGCAAACGATAGCGTCAGGTTCTTCTCCGGTACGCTTTTGCTTGTCTAGTTGGCGCTCGCATTGCAGGCACCTGGTGCGGCCGTTTGCGCTCACCGTGCCGTGCTCAGAATACAGGTGGCCACGACGACACGTGCCGCTTTCGGGAAGCCCGATATAGTATGTGCTGGCCTTACTACCATTATTGGCAACAAACCTGGTCTTATACCCCTCTCCCTCAATAGCGCTCAGTATCTCGCCGTCCATGGTGGTGATGCGCGCACAGTCTGTGTGCCCATCTCCAAGCCATGCGCCAAGCGTGTATGGCTTGATCGGTAGCGACTTCTCTTCACACTCGATGGGCTCAGGCATCAGCATGCTATGGGAAGCTGCGCCATCTTTTCGGCGCAGCGTGTCCACGATCTGTTGCGTCGTGCGAACTCTGTATGCCTCGCCGCCCTTGTTTCTAGGCAGATGGTCTAGCAGCGAGGATGTGACCCATAGATGACCGGCATCCGCCACAACCCTCTGCCCGTTGCTGAAGGTCAATTCGTAGCATTTGTGATCTGTAAATACATCACTCTCACCCACCACCCGGCACGGCTTCCCGTCTGCACCGAACACGGTATCCCCGACAGCAAGATCGCCCATTGTTGTCCAGCCGGACGGCGTAGGAATTGGCGTGTCAAGAGCAAGCGCTTTCGTATTTTTTTTTGCAATGAGCAGAAAGAACTCACGAATCAGTTGCCGCTTGCTTTCGGTGTCGTATGCGCCGAATACGGATGCAACAAAGTCGAACACCCATGGCTCGGAGCACTCGCCAAACGCGGGCTTTCCCGGCAGGTCAGGTATGCGCAGCTGCTTGAACACAGACAGCGCCAGCTCTGCCTCAGCCTCGAAGATAGGCGGCGGGATGATGCTCTGCCGATTCTTGAGCCTCGCCTCCCAATCTGGGCAGGCGGTACTCCATGCCGGTGTCACTTGACCGACCGCAGGCCGGAGAACTTGCTGGCGACTTTCTCGGCGCGCTCTTGCCGCTCGGTTTTCTTGCCCTTCTTGCCCGGCCTGGCGTGCTCATAAGGCATCAGCACCTTGGCCGCGTCCACCCGCAACTTCATATCTTCGCCGGCGTAATTCATCACGGCCCGGAGAAAGTCCTTCGGGTCGTCGTAGGTGCGTGAGATCGCATCCAGGCTGGTCGGCCTGCCTTCGGCCTTGGCCTGCTGTTGAGCTTCCACCACAGCTTCCTTGCGGCCAATGTGAGCCAGCACGTCCGGATCTTTTGCCAGCCTGGAGCCGGACTGTGATGCGGTCTTCTCGCTGTAGCCTGCAGCAATAGCTGCGTCCCGATTCGAGGCGCCCGACCTGAGCGCTTCAGCGAATCGGCGCTTCTTGTCTGTTAGCGCCATGGTTTAACACCTTTGTTAAAACGGGATTTAATCCCTGCGTGAG
>Ga0209487_1000372_pt1 | contig 41161 bp, 37 predicted proteins | sample Poulit2012_FD_187524 | JGI IMG/M metagenome (GOLD analysis project Ga0209487, IMG submission 187524) | Agricultural soil microbial communities from Georgia to study Nitrogen management - Poultry litter 2012 (SPAdes) (version 2) | ecosystem: Environmental > Terrestrial > Soil > Agricultural land... | reverse complement strand
TTGTGCAAACGCCTCCCAAGCGGCTTGTTCTTCTTCACTGAGTGCGGATTCTTGTTTTTCTCGTGCTGTACCAGCTAGTGCTAAGCGAATAGCGCCATTGGTATCGGCCACCATCAAGCGAGGGATATCTTCGCGAGGAATAGCAAGCACCACAGTGTTAGAGCCACGGTTGCTACCGCGTTGTTGACGCTCTTCTTCAGGTTGACTAGTGGATGCTTCCATGCGGCCATACACAGCTAGCACTTCGATGCTATTGAGTAGAAAGAGAGCAGTGGGTTCGTCGTCTTGGCCACGGCTAAAATGCACCACCACATCCACGAGATCACCGGGTTGGAGCATGCCACCCACTGAGCTCACATCATTGATGCTAATGGCAAACGCACGAAAGCCACTGGGCACCTCACGGGCCAAGCGGTTAACGGCTTCAAGGTGGGCGCGGGCAATAATTTCACCAGCACGCAGGTTGCGGCGCAGCTTGCGGCCCTCGATAGGTTCATCAGACGGTAAGGCATCGGGCAAGGGCACGGAAACACCCACCACACGGAAGTCTTCTTCTTGAAGCTCTGTGCCAATGGGTAATTCTTTTAGCGCCACCCAGTAGGTGTGCTCTAGTGCCTCTTCGATTTGCTCCTCCGTGACTTGCATCACAAAGCCAGAAGCTGGCTCTGTGGGCACTTCCACGGGGGTAGGCTCCCGAGACAATCCTACTAATGCGAGGATTACCGCCAATGCGCTAAGCACTAAGGCTGGTAACGCATACAACCAACGCGTCCCCATAACTACTCCTTTTTTTACCCTTGTTATTTGTGCTTTTTGTTGTTGCTTGTCTTGTGATTAATTGGTGGTGCTTAATAAGCCACGGATGCGGTGGCGGTTAATTTATCAGGCAATGGCACATAACCAATCTTTAAGCTGCGATCTATTGGTTTAGTTATTTCACACTTTACGAAATCGCTGCTCTCGGGCTCGGGATCGGAATCGATAAAACAACGTGCTGCCGTTTCATCTTCCCCATCAATAAAGCTTGGTCGAAACTTCTCCATTGCCTGATTTGCTAACGACAGTGCGCTAGTTTCAGGATCGCTAGTAGAAGAACGATCTAAGTGCATCACCGCAGCGGTGGAGCGATCCACGGCAATTTGCATTTGCACCTGCCATGAGAACACCAACCCGTAAACCGCTGCGGCATACACCAGAGCGATGACAACGGGGAAGAGCAAAAGGAACTCTAGGGCGATGGCACCTTTTTGTTTCATGTTTTTATCCCAAAAAAATCGTTTACTCCCTTATTGCCCCACGCCATTAGCCTTCCGTCGTCTTGCAACTCGTTGGATCGCTACTCGTCAATGAACACTTAATTTCGTTAAACTTTTCACCGATAGTATTGTTTTCACCCACTAAAAGCCAAGCACCCGCTGCCACAGCTAATACAATCACCGCCGCCAGCACAATATACTCAAGCGCACTGGCCCCCTTCTGCTTCTCTTTCTGCCCTTGGGCAACGGATTCAAAACGCGCTTTAATTAACGAAGTGAATTTAGACATGGCACTGCCTCCAACGATTATAGTTTTATTGCTCTTTATGTAATGGCCACCACTATATTAGTAACTAGCAATTAATAAATCGCCAAAGCTTCTCAATTAGACCAGTGGCAATACGCCCTTTTTCTTATGCTGACTAGTCACCACTCTTTACTGGTCAATGATTTTGATCATGCTTTTGTTCTTAACATTTAATTTTACAATACCCGAGCTTGTAAAAAATACAACATGTTTTTGCGCTATGGTCAACTTATAAGCACTCTAGTTCCACCTAGTGTAAAACTCCATTACAATTGGCTATTACCTTCATTGGCCCAAGCCATTGGCGGCACCATTATTCAAGGGGAAAACATGCCACGCGCCCGCACCACATTTTCATACACGGCGATGCTCTTTACGCTGCTAGAAGTCTTGGCCGCACTAGCGTTGTTGGCGTGCTATCGTTTCTTACCCGCGCCTACCCCTGTGCTAATAGCTTTATGGGCTGGGTTATTTTCAGTGCCTTTCTTACGCTTGTTTGGGCTTATTAGGGGTATACGTGCCCAGCTGCAGCAGCTCAGTTTGCTCTTATCTGCATTACTTTTCGTAACCACTGTGGGGTATTTATTCACACTGCCAGCATTCCCCGAAAAACATCATCCGCTACTTATTTACGTGTCCATTGCGTTAGCGTTTAGCTCAACCCTGTTTGGGCTCAAGCCTTATGGCTTGCGCTGGTTATATGCACCGCTCACTTTTGCAGCAGGCTACACTATTTTATGGCGCACCCATGCCTTGCCTTATTCGCACATCTTGTTCTATGCCTTACCAAGCGCTTTGCTTTTCTTGCTGCTATGGCGCCAGCAGCGAGATCAGATTCTTAAACTTAACGACAAAATCAAAGCCCATCGCTCCCGCGTTAACCGATTAGTCACCGAGGCGCAAAGCCATTCACAAACAGCTCAGCATTTGCGAGCTTCACAGCGCCAACTGGAGCGTGCGGTGCAAGTGCGCACCCATAGCCTAGAGCAGCTTAACCAAGCACTGACCTTAAGCACAGAACGCCTCACCTTAGCGCTAAAAGCAAGTGATCTTACTTTGTGGGACTGGAAGATACCGGGCAACACCATTACCTATTTGGAGCACCTCAATAATCCCACCAACACCCAACAAGGCGGGCTATTAGAGCAGCTCGCCCCCCATCTTAATGATGAAGATAAACTCGAATTTAAGCGTCAACTACAGGCACACCTTGATGGCCGCACCCCTCAATTTAAAGCCGTTTACACAGTGACCTCGGTGTCTGAAGAGCCGCAATGGTTTAGGGATGAAGGACAGGTAGTAGAACGTCATGCTGTCACTGGTGAGCCTGTGCGCATGCTTGGCTTGCGTAAAAACATCACCGCCGAAATGATGGCGCAAGAGCGTCAGCGCTTTGCAGCAGCGGTGTTCGATGCAGCGTCAGAAGGCGTGGTGGTATTTGATTCTGAATACCGCATTCTCACCGTTAATGAACGTTTTACGATTATGACGGGCTACAGCTTTGATGAATTAGTTAATACGCGCTTATCCGCCCTCGCTAGCCAAGATGCCAATGCTGGCCTTTATCAAAGCATTCGCGAAGCCTTAGATGCTGAAAATCGTTGGGAGGGCGAGCTAACTGAACGGCGCAAAGATGGTGACACCTACCCCATGTGGGTACAAATCACCGCTCTTTTTGATGAGGTACTGAAGCGCACCCACTATGTGGCCTTGTGTTCAGATCGCACCGAAGAAAAGCGCGTGGAAGAGCGTGTGCGCTTCCTGTCGCACTTTGACCGTCTCACGGGGTTAGCCAACCGCTCCTTGTTTCATGACCGATTACACAAAGCCATCACTTTGGCGCGCTTAAACCGCGACCAAGTGGCCTTAATTGCCATTGATTTAGACCGCTTTAAGCCTATCAACGACACTATGGGCTCTCACGTTGGCGATATGCTACTGCAACAAGTGGCCAAGCGCTTACTCGATTGCGGCATTCATCAACACCAGTTAGCACGCATTGGGGGAGATGAATTTACAGTCCTTATCGACCACGAAACATCGCGCGCTGAGTTGCAAGTATTGTGCACCAATATACTACAAAGCATTCGCTCACCATTTTTTATTGATGGCCATGAACTTTTGCTTGGCGCAAGCATAGGCGTCGCAACGTTCCCAGCCATGGCCAAGGATGCGCACAGTTTGATTTACAAAGCGAGTTTGGCCGTGGAGCAAGCCAAGCATTTAGGCGGCAATAATGCTTTTTTCTACCACGAAGGATTACGTGAGCGCACCAAGGATCAATTGTCCTTGGAAGCACAACTGCATAAAGCCATAAGCAATAATGAGCTACTGCTTTATTATCAGCCCAAATGGAGTCTGAAAGAAAACCGTGTGACTGGCGTAGAGGCGCTAGTGCGTTGGCACCATCCTGAGCTAGGGCTGCAATCTCCAGCGCAATTTATCACCATTGCAGAAGAAGTGGGGCTGATCGAAACCATTGGTGAATGGGTGCTTAATACCGCCTGTGCCGAAATTAAAGAATGGCATTCACAAGGCCTAGAAGACCTTAGTGTTTCGGTCAACCTATCTGCTTTTCAGCTACGCCGTGGAGACCTACCTGAGCTCATAAAAGAAGCATTACGCACTTACCAATTGCCTGCAGACAAGCTGGATTTAGAACTCACCGAAAGTCTTATTATGGAAAACCTAGACGATAACATTGCCCAACTGCAGGCGATTCGTCAGCTAGGAGTTAGCTTGTCACTAGATGATTTTGGTACCGGTTATTCTTCCTTAAGTTATTTAAAGCGCTTCCCCATTAACACGCTTAAAATCGATCGTTCGTTTATCACAGACATAGAACACAGCGCCCAAGATTGTGCTATTACCCAAGCCATCATCGATATGGCACACAATTTGGACATGCAAGTGGTGGCGGAAGGGGTGGAAACGCAACGCCAGCTAGAAATTCTAACTGATATGGGGTGCGATATTATCCAAGGTTATTATATTAGCCGCCCCCTTCCTGAAGCTGAAATCAGAGCGCTACTATTGCAGCAGCGCAATGCGGTAGCGCCCATTCAAAGCAAACATTTGCCTCATTAAAACGGGGTGACCGTTATTTCTTTTTTGTGGGCCTTTGCCAGCCGCTAATTTGGCGTTGCTTGGCGCGGCTCACCGCTAAATGCTCATCATCCACGTCGGTGGTAATAACACTGCCAGCCCCCACGGTTGCGCCTTCGCCCACACTCACAGGGGCCACTAAGCTGCTATTAGAACCAATAAACGCCTTATCTTTGATAGTGGTGGTGAACTTGTTAGCGCCATCGTAATTACAGGTAATGGTGCCCGCGCCCACATTCACTTCTTTACCAAGGTTGGCATCGCCCACATAGCTGAGATGATTAATTTTGCTGCCTACGCCCACGGTGGTGGCTTTGGTTTCCACAAAGTTACCCACTTTCACTTGGTCAGCCAGTTGGGTGCCGGGGCGTAAGCGTGCAAATGGGCCGATAGTGGCGCTGGCGCCAATGGTGGTTCCGTCAATCACGCTGTGAGATTCAATAACAGTATTATCGCCTATGGTGCTGTTGCGGATATGACAATAGGGACCGATCACCACGTTTTTGCCGAGGGTAACGTTGCCTTCGAGCACCACGCCCACATCAAGCACCACGTCTTCATCTACGCTGACTTGGCCACGCACATCGAGACGTGCTGGGTCGAGCACCTTGGCGCCTTGTGCCATCAGCTGTTCAGCAATTTGCTGCTGATAGATGCGCTCAAGGCGAGCCAGCTGAATTTTATCGTTCACACCATCCACTTCCCAAGGTTGTTGCGGTTGGTGGGTAGCCACTGTGATTCCACGCTCCACCGCCATGGCAATGATATCGGTGAGGTAATATTCACCCTGAGCATTATTATTAGATAAGGCAGGCAGCACTTGTTCTAACAGCTCTCGACGGCAAGCAAGAATGCCGGTATTGATTTCATTGATGGCCAGCTGTTCGGGTGTGGCATCTTTTTGCTCCACAATGGCCACCGCTTCATTGTTCGCGTTGCGCACAATACGGCCATAGCCCTGAGGGTTATCCATGGTGAGGGTAAGCAGCGCCATTTGCTCAGAGTTCACTAAAGCAAGGAGATCTTGTAGGGTTTGCGGCTGAATAAGAGGAACGTCGCCATACAATACCAGTACGGTATCGCCTTGTACTTGTGCCATGGCCTGGGACACCGCATGCCCCGTACCTAGCTGCTCTTTTTGCTCAGCAAGTTGTACGTTTTGGCCCTCAAGCAAGGCTTTCACTTGCTCACCACCATGACCATACACCACTACGGTTTGCGTAACCTCTGCTGCCTGGGCTGCCGCAACAACGTGGCTTAGCATGGCTTTACCTGCCACTTGGTGCAGCACCTTAGGAAGCGCTGAGCGCATACGAGTCCCTTTGCCCGCTGCTAAAATAACCGCAGAAACCGTCATATCCCTCACCTCTTTTGCTAATTAAATAAAAAGGGCAGCGGTTAGGCTGCCCTTTTTAAAAGTAGTTCCACTGTGCGCTTGCACTCAAGAAAGCAAAGGCTTACTTAGCGCCAAACTTCTTGCGCATCTGCTGTACCGCACGGATTTGCGCCACAGATTCCGCCAACTGAGCAGCGGCCACAGTGTAATCAATATCTGAGCGCTTGCCCTCGATCACTTCTAAAGCGCGCTGGCGTGCTTCTTCAGCCGCAGCTTCATCAATGTCCTTAGCACGGGCTGCAGTGTCTGCTAACAGGGTAACCACGTTCGGCTGAACTTCTAGGTATCCACCGTTAACATAAAACACTTCTTCAGAATCATCGGCCATTTTAATGCGCACAGGACCAGCCTTGAGGCCGGTAAGCAGAGGGGTGTGGCCAGGTAAAATACCTAGCTCACCCTCACTTCCTGTGGCAATAATCATTTTTACCGCACCTGAAAAGAGTGGTTGCTCAGCACTGACGATCTCACATTGTAAGGTCTTCGCCATGAGACTCTCCTAGTTCAGGGCAGCTTAGCTAGCCTGCCTTTTGTTGTAGCTCTCGAGCACTTCATCGATAGAGCCTTTCATGTAGAAATCTTGCTCAGGGATATGGTCGTACTCGCCGGCCAAGATGCCTTGGAAACCACGGATGGTGTCTGCCAAGGAAACATATTTACCAGGCGCACCGGTGAACACTTCTGCTACGAAGAAAGGCTGTGATAAGAAACGCTCGATTTTACGTGCGCGCTGTACAGTTAGCTTATCTTCTTCAGAGAGCTCATCCATACCCAAGATAGCAATAATATCTTTTAGCTCAGTGTAGCGCTGCAATACAGTTTGCACGCCACGGGCCACTTGATAGTGCTCTTCACCAATCACTTGTGGGTCCAACTGACGAGAGGTGGAATCCAGTGGATCAATGGCGGGGTAAATACCGCGCGCAGCGATATCACGGCTCAGTACTACGGTGGCATCTAAGTGCGCAAAGGTAGTGGCTGGGGATGGGTCAGTTAAGTCATCCGCAGGTACGTATACCGCTTGAACCGAGGTAATAGAACCGGTTTTAGTAGATGTAATACGCTCTTGTAGCACACCCATCTCTTCCGCCAGTGTGGGCTGGTAACCTACCGCAGAAGGCATACGGCCTAACAGTGCAGATACCTCAGTACCCGCTAGGGTGTAGCGGTAGATGTTGTCGATAAAGAGAAGAACGTCACGGCCTTCATCACGGAATTTTTCCGCCATGGTTAAGCCAGTTAGCGCTACACGTAGACGGTTACCGGGTGGCTCGTTCATCTGACCGTAAACGAGGGACACTTTATCCAGTACATCAGAGTCCTTCATTTCGTGGTAGAAGTCGTTACCTTCACGGGTACGCTCACCCACACCAGCGAACACAGAGAAACCGCTGTGCTCAATAGCGATATTACGGATAAGCTCCATCATGTTTACGGTTTTACCAACACCGGCACCACCGAAGAGACCTACTTTACCACCCTTAGCAAAGGGGCAGACTAAGTCGATCACTTTAATACCTGTTTCGAGAAGCTCGTTACCACCGGCTTGTTCGGCGTAGCTTGGCGCTTTACGGTGAATAGGCATACGCTCTTCTTCACCGATTGGGCCTGCTTCATCAATGGGGCGACCTAATACGTCCATAATACGGCCTAGGGTTTTGGTACCCACTGGCACTTCGATTGGACCATTTGTGCTCGTTACGCTTAAGCCACGCTTCAACCCTTCGGTGGAACCCATGGCAATGGTGCGCACGATGCCGTCGCCGAGCTGCTGTTGTACTTCAAGAACGGTCTCAGTGCCGTCCACATTCAGAGCGTCATAAATATTAGGTACGTTATCGCGGTTAAATTCCACGTCGATAACCGCACCGATAATCTGAACTATACGACCGCTACTCATGCTTGCATCCTCTTGGCTTGTTTGCCACCACGGTTAAACCGCTGCGGCACCACTGACAATTTCGGAAATTTCCTGGGTAATCGCCGCTTGACGGGCTTTGTTATACAGGAGTTCCAGATCTCGGATAATATCACCAGCGTTATCAGTGGCGGCCTTCATGGCAACCATACGAGCAGCTTGCTCACAGGCGATGTTTTCCACCACGCCCTGATACACTTGGCTCTCAATAAATCTCACCAACAAACCGTCCACTAGTTCTTTTGCAGAAGGTTCGTAGATGTAGTCCCAGCTTTGGTCTGGGTTGGTTTTAAATTCAGAGTCTTCACCCTTCGGAAGGGGAAGCAGCTGATTAATGCTCGGGCTCTGTGTCATGGTATTTACAAATTCGTTATATACCAAAAACACACGATCCACTTTGGCTGCTACAAAGTCGTCCGTCATGGTGCGAATCACACCCACAAGATCATTCACTCGTGGCGTATCACCAATGCCGGTTACCGTGGAAATCACATCACCACCCACGCTCCTAAAGAACTGCTGGGCTTTGTTTCCCACCACGCCATATTGAACATCAACGCCCTTGTCCGCCCAGGCTTTAGCATCCTGAATTAAACGGCGGAACAAGTTAACGTTTAAACCACCACATAAACCACGGTCTGAAGACACAACAATATAAGCCACTTTTTTTGGCTCACGCTCTTCAAGGTAAGGGTGGTGATATTCTAAGCTGGCATCGGCTAAATGGGCGATGACTTCACGGATACGCGTGGCGTACGGCTTAGAAGCAGCCATACGCTCTTGCGCGCGACGCATTTTACTGGCAGCAACCATCTCCATAGCGCGAGTAATTTTACTCGTGCTTTGGACACTAGCGATTTTGGTTCTTACCTCTTTCGCGCCTGCCATAATGTTATCCCTTTAACGTCGATTACCAGGTCTGGGTGGCTTTAAAGCTTTCAAGGGCAGATTTAATGCCTTCTTGAATGTCTTTATCGTAATCACCCTTTTCGTTGATTTTATCCATCAACGCTTTGTGCTCGCTATTCATGTAAGCAAGAAGCGCAGCTTCGAAAGCGCCTACTTTTTCTAGCTCTACATCTTTTAAGTGACCTTCGTTAATGGCGTAAAGCGAGACACCCATTTCTGCTACAGACATGGGGCTATACTGTTTCTGCTTCATTAACTCAGTGGCGCGCTGACCATGCTCTAGCTGAGCACGAGTGCTTTCGTCGAGGTCAGAAGCGAACTGTGCAAACGCAGCAAGTTCACGGTACTGAGCCAACGCAAGACGAATACCACCGCCTAACTTCTTAATGATGTTAGTTTGCGCTGCACCACCCACTCGAGATACAGAGATACCTGCGTTCATCGCGGGACGGATACCGGCGTTAAAGAGGTCGGTTTCAACGAAAATCTGACCATCCGTAATAGAAATTACGTTGGTGGGTACGAACGCTGAAACGTCACCCGCTTGGGTTTCAATGATAGGCAATGCGGTTAAAGAACCCGTTTTACCCTTCACTTCACCCTTGGTGAACTCTTCTACGTACTCTTCACTTACCCGTGCAGAGCGCTCCAACAAACGGGAGTGTAAATAGAACACATCACCGGGATAAGCTTCACGACCTGGCGGACGACGTAAAAGTAGTGAAATTTGACGATACGCCCACGCCTGTTTGGTGAGGTCATCGTAAACAATCAGAGCATCTTCACCGCGATCACGGAAATACTCACCCATGGTGCAGCCAGAGAAAGGCGCGAGATACTGCATCGCAGCAGGATCAGACGCAGATGCGGCTACGATGGTGGTGTATTCCATAGCGCCGTGCTCTTCGAGCTTGCGCACTACGTTAGCAATGGTGGACTGCTTTTGGCCCACAGCTACGTAGATACACTTAATGCCAGAACCTTTCTGGTTAATGATGGTATCCACTGCGATGGCAGTTTTACCAATCTGACGGTCACCAATAATAAGCTCACGCTGACCACGACCCACTGGCGTCATGGCATCAATGGCTTTAATACCGGTTTGCATTGGCTCATCAACAGACTTACGCCAAATCACCCCAGGGGCAACCTTTTCTACGGCGTCAGTGAGTTTAGCTTCAATGGGGCCTTTGCCATCGATGGGAACACCAAGAGCGTCCACCACGCGGCCAAGTAGTTCTTCGCCCACAGGTACTTCAAAAATACGACCTGTGCATTTTACGCTTTGTCCTTCAGCCACGCCTAGGTAATCACCTAGTACAACGGCACCCACGGAATCACGCTCAAGGTTGAGGGCCATGCCGTAAACACCGCCTTCAAACTCGATCATTTCACCGTACATTACGTCAGCCAAGCCATGAATACGGACAATACCGTCGGATACGGAGACAACGGTGCCTTCATTGCGTGCCTGGGTGGAGATATCAAGGCTTTCGATACGTTTCTTGATAATCTCACTGATTTCAGACGGGTTGAGTTGCTGCATGCTTCAATCCCTCAATCTTAAGAGTTCAGTTGCTCGGCAAGGCGGGCTAATTTACCGCGCACACTGCCATCAATCACGGTGTCACCAGCTCGAATTAGCACACCACCAATTAAACGCTCATCCACTTTAGTGGTCACTCGGACTTCCTTGCCTAAGCGCTTCTTCAAACTGTTTACCAATGCTGTTACTTCGTCTTCTGCCAGAACAGTAGCGCTAATTAGCTCAGCGTCTACAATTTCGTTTGCTGCAGACATGAGCTCATGATACTGCGCAAAAATTGCTGGCAACAAAGACACTCTGTTGTGCTCAGTGAGCTGGGCAATAAAGTTTTTGCCCTCAGCACCTAGTGCTTCACCGCACACCTCAGCAAAACCCGAGGCGCGCTGCTCTGCGGTTAACGCAGGCTGCTCAAGCCAAGCTTGCATAGTGGCATCTTCTGCCACTGCTGCGGCAGTGCCAAGAATTTCCTGCCACTGCTCTAATTGCTTGCGCTCTTGCGCGTAGGCAAAAGCGGCTTTTGCGTAAGGGCGTGCTATGGTGGTCAATTCAGCCATGGGTTACCCACTTATCAGAGCTCTGCTGCGAGCTGGTCCAGCAGTTGCTTATGTGCGCCCTTGTCCACTTCCGCTTTAAGGATTTGCTCAGCACCAGCAATAGCAAGTGCAGATACCTCTTGGCGAAGTTGCTCGCGGGCAGAATTAATTTCTTGTTCGATTTCAGCTTTCGCTTTAGCTGCGAGGCGTTCGCCTTCAGCAACTGCTTTCGCTTGAGCTTCTTCGATAATTTGACTGGCACGGCGGTTAGCGGCTTCAATAATCTCCGCTGATTGCGCCTTAGCTTCATCTAAGCTAGCAGAAACTTTTTCTTCTGCGGCGGCCAAATCGCGCTTTGCACGATCTGCTGCATTTAGACCTTCAGCGATAGCCTGGCGACGCTCTTCAAGCGCTTTACCAATAAATGGCCATACGATCTTCATGCAGAACCAGACGAATAGGGCAAACCATATTACCTGGCCAATCACTGTTGCGTTCATGTTCATGCGAACACCTCAAAGCTGCGTTGCGTGAAATTCCTAAACCTAAAATTCAAAAAAACAGGTTTTATTACTGGAAAATCATCAAGAACGCGATAGCAATACACATAATGGGTACAGCATCCAGTAGACCTGCGATGATGAACATACGTGTTTGCAACATAGGGGCTAACTCAGGCTGACGTGCCAAGCTCTCAAGGAAACGACCACCCATGAGACCAAAACCCAAACCAGCACCGATAGCGGCTAGACCAGCAACAATTGCAGCTGCAAGCAGATTTAAGCCTTCCATTTTCTACTCCCGTTTTACGTTTAGTTTGCTGTTAATTAACGTTGATGTTCTTACTCTTTACTTCTCTGCCGCGCCTTCTGGCTTAGCACTGGCCATACTGAGGTACACCAGCGTGAGAATCATAAAGATGTAAGCTTGTAAGGGCACTACCAACAAGTGGAACACTGCCCAAGGCCATGCCACAACGAACTGGAAATAGCCCATCATGGCTGCTGCAAGCACGAAAACGAACTCGCCCGCAAACATGTTTCCAAATAACCGCAGGCCAAGAGATACGGGCTTAGCAAGCAAGCCTACCACCTCAAGCACTAGGTTGATTGGAATTAAAATGATTTGAAGTAACAAGTTATTACTTTGGAACGGCTGCAAAGTAAGGCTGCTAATAAAGCCTTTCACGCCATTGTGTTTAATACTAAATGCGATGATCAAAAACAAGACAGAGAACGACATAGACAAGGTGATATTTGGATCCACCACGGGCACATACTTAAAGTATTCGAGCCCTGCCCAATGCGCCGCACCTGGGATAAAATCTACAGGGATCAGCTTGATAGCGTTCATTAACAAGATCCAGAAAAACACTGTCAAACATAAAGGGCCGATCAGTTTGCTTTTCGCTTGGAAAGTATCTTTAACTTGGTTGTCGATGAACTCGTAGAAAACTTCGATGATATTTAAGAATTTGCTTGGAACGCCAGCGTGAGCTTGTTTAGCGGCACGGGCAAAAAGGAAGATAAAGAGGGCACCTAACACACCAGACCAAAACAGACTATCCACATGGAATGCCCAAAAACCCATACCGTCTAGCTCTTGGGGGCACTCGGCAAAAATCCATTGAGCTTGTTCATAAACACTGCCACTACACGATTCAGTGCCAGGGGCAACTTTACCATAGGTAAGGTTCGTTAAGTGGTGCTGAATATACTCTGTTTGAGTGTTTGCCATCTGCTGACCCAACCATCAACCGTCATGTTTATTTTCAACATCGTGCTCTATGGGAGCGCTAGTTGCCCTTGCTAGCCAGATCCAACCTGCCACCTGGGTAATAAAGAAACCAAGCAGTAACGCTGCCGCACCTTCTTTATTACGCAGCTCTGGGGTTGTTTTTAACGACAACCACAACAGCAAAAGGGCGATAGCAATTTTACCTACCTCAGCGCGTATGGCCGCTGTAGCTTGCCGCCTTGGATCTGCGTTTTTCGGATGCAGCCACATTTGAAACCCTGCCCATGCATGAGCAAGCCAACAAATACCCGCACCCCAAGCCACCGCAATGGCGGCCTGCGTGCTTACTGCCATTACCGTCATTACAGCAAGCACTAGCAAGGTAAGCAGTTGTGTACGCATCAAACCAAAAAATAAGGTTTTTCCTTTAACGGGTGTCATCGCTTACCTCGCTGCCCATTTGCCCTATGAGCAAAAATAAAAAGCCTCTAGTTTTAGCTAGCTGGCTCATAGTCCTGTGCAACAGGCGCGCAAAGTATAGGCAGATGATCACAACACTGCAACCGCTAAGCGCCTATTTTTGTTTCTGTCTATCAAAAAAGGGTTTCGCTGCTTATTTAATGTGTGACAGGATGCCATCCAGCTCATCCAAGCTGCTATAACTGATGACTAACTTTCCTTTACCTCCAGCGCTTTGCTTAAGCTCCACGGGCGCACCTAGTCGATCCGACAAATCTCGCATTAAGCGCTTCACGTTTGGGTCCACTGCCGCTGGCGCTTTAGGCTCTGGTTGTGGTTTGTGGAACTCACGCACCAAAGCCTCGGTTTGTCTAACGTTAAGCCCTTTGGCAACCACGATTTTGGCCGCCTCGGTTTGCGCCTCACCCGTTAAACCCAACAAGGCTCTGGCGTGCCCCATTTCTAAATCGCCATGCTCTAGCATGCGGCGCACGGGCTCTTCTAATGAAAGCAATCTCAGCAGGTTTGTAACCATGGCGCGTGACTTACCCACCGCATTTGCCACTTCTTGGTGAGTTAACTCAAACTCATCCTTTAGTCGAGCCAGGGCTAACGCCTCTTCCATGGGGCTTAAATCTTCTCGTTGAATATTTTCAATCAGCGCCATGGCGATGGCGGCTTCATCGTTAACGTGGCGCACAACCGCTGGAATATTATCCAACCCCGCAAGCTTGGCGGCGCGCCAGCGTCGCTCACCCGCAATAATTTCGTAGCGCTTCTCGCCAATAGGCCGTACTACGACGGGCTGCATCACGCCCTGCGAACGGATAGATTCGGCAAGCTCTTCGAGAGCCTCGGAGGACATATCACGGCGTGGCTGGTAACGGCCTCGTTCAAGCTGCTCCACAGGCAAATGGCACAACTGACCTTCCGCAATCTCGTCGGTGGTGCGCTGTTGTGTAGTGGGCGCCGCCCCCTCAACGCTAACAGCCTCCTGCGATACAGGCGCTGTGCCTCGACTTAATAATGCATCAAGCCCTTTGTTTAAACCTCGTTTACGATTGGCAGCCATGCCTTTTCACCCTTTCATTCTTGTTTACGCTGATCTTTTAGCCTTGCTCTGGCGCAATATCTCACCTGCTAAGGCTAAATAACTTAAAGCGCCGCGTGATTTTCTGTCATAACTAATAATAGATTCGCCATAACTAGGCGCCTCAGCCAAACGCACGTTGCGTGGAATTATGGTGCGATACACCTGCTCACCAAAGTGCGTTAGCAACTGTGTGGATACATCGTTAGATAAGCTGTTTCGTGGGTCAAACATGGTGCGCAATAAGCCGCCAATTTTAAGCTCTGGATTTACTGACGCTTGAATATCTTCAATAGTACCAAGCAAAGCTGAAAGCCCCTCAAGGGCATAATATTCACATTGGATGGGCACTATCACATCCGTGGCCGCTGCCAAAGCGTTCACAGTGAGCATATTCAACGAGGGCGGGCAATCGATCAAAATATAATCATACTGTGCAAGCAATGGCGCCAACGCATCACGCAAGCGAAACTCCTTGCCTGCCATATCCAACAACTGAACTTCCGCCGCTGTTAGATCACCATTGGCAGGGATTAAATCAAACCCGCCAGACACCTTAGGCTGAATGGCCTCCTGTGCAGCAAGCTCGCCTAGCAACACATGATAAATGCTTTGGGGCAACTCATATTTATCAACACCAGAGCCCGAGGTGGCATTGCCTTGCGGATCAAGATCAATCAACAGCACTTGCTGACGCTGCGCCGCTAATGCTGCTGCCAAGTTCACACTTGTGGTGGTTTTTCCCACTCCACCTTTTTGATTTGCTAAGGCAAAAACCGTCGCCACGTTTATCTCCTTTTTATTCTGCACTGTGGGCTATGACTAACTCTCTATGCTCATTAACACCCGGCACATGCAGCTGAACTGTATCAAATTGCCAGCCCGCCGGCGCCTGCTCAATTTCTGCCTCGGCTTGAGCGGCTTTCATGGCAAGCAAGCGACCGTCATTTGGCAACACATGGGCCAACATTGCCAACATATCTGGCAAAGCAGCGAACGCGCGTGCTGTGATTTGAGGCACCTGCCGCGCAAAGTCTTGTATACGGCTTTGCACCACTTCTACATTTGGCAAGCTAAGCTCTAGCACCGCTTGGCGCACAAAGCGGGTTTTTTTGCCGTTGCTATCTAACAAAATAAATTGCTGCTCGGGCCGCATAATGGCTAACACAATACCTGGCAAGCCTGCGCCTGTTCCCACATCCAGAGTGGTATCAACACCAAGCCAAGGTAGCACGGTTAAGGAATCTAACAAGTGACGCCGCACCATGTTTTCTTGATCGCGAATAGCGGTGAGGTTATACGCTTTATTCCACTTATGAAGCAAGGCCACATAATCCAACAGTTGCTGCTGTTGGTGCGAGCTAGCGCTGATTCTTAATTCGCGCAAGCCCGCTTGTAAAATCTCTTGTAATGTTGCCAATGCTATTCACCCACCACTCGGCGCACGCCTTGACGCTTCAAATGCACAATCAATAAAGACAGCGCCGCCGGCGTAACACCAGGAATACGACCAGCCTGACCAATGGTAGCGGGGCGCACTTCTTCTAGCTTTTGGCGCACCTCATTAGACAACCCTGTAACACGCTGATAATCAATACCCGCTGGAATTTTTTGCTCTTCCGCTGCTTTTAAGCGTTCCACCTCGGCTTTTTGGCGCTCAATATAACCCGAGTACTTCGCCTCAATCTCCACTTGTTCAGCAATGGCCTGTGACTCAGGCTCAAGCCCAGCAGCCTTCACCAAGTCCTCATAAGCCACTTCTGGGCGCTTAAGCAAATCCATCAAGTGATATTCATGACTCAGCGGCTTAGGCAGCAATGCCTCTACAGCGTCAGCAGGGCTGTGCCCAGGGCGAATCCAAGTGCTACGTAAGCGCTGCACTTCGCGCTCGGCACCCTCGCGCTTTTCGCAGAAAGCCTGCCAGCGCTCATCATCCACCAAGCCGAGCTTGCGGCCAATTTCAGTTAAACGCATATCGGCATTGTCTTGACGCAACAACAGACGATACTCAGCACGGCTAGTAAACATGCGATAGGGCTCTTTGGTGCCAAAGTTGATTAAATCGTCCACCAACACACCTAAGTACGCCTGATCGCGGCTTGGATACCAAGGCTCTTTTTCTTGCACTTTCAAAGCCGCATTCAAACCTGCTAACAAGCCTTGTGCAGCGGCTTCTTCGTAGCCTGTAGTGCCATTAATTTGGCCAGCAAAATAAAGGCCTGGCATATGCTTGGTTTCTAAGGTGTGATGCAGGTCTTGAGGATTAAAATAATCATACTCAATGGCGTAACCTGGACGCGTAATATGCGCATTTTCAAACCCACGAATAGTGCGCACCGCTGCTAGCTGCACATCAAAAGGCAAACTGGTTGAAATGCCGTTGGGGTAAAGCTCGTGAGTGTTCAGCCCCTCTGGTTCCACAAAAATTTGGTGGCTGTTTTTATCAGGATAACGATTGATTTTATCTTCCACACTTGGGCAATAACGCGGACCCACCCCATCAATAACACCAGTAAACATGGGGGAACGATCAAAGCCTGTACGCATGATGTCATGGGTTTTTTCGTTAGTATGAGTGATATAGCAGCACACTTGACGAGGGTGCTCTTCCACCTTGCCTAGGTAGCTCATAACAGGAGTGGGCGTATCACCCCATTGCTCTTCCATCACACTAAAATTAACGGTTTTGCCATCAATGCGTGGTGGGGTACCGGTTTTTAAGCGGTCCACTTTAAAAGGCATTTCGCGCAAACGCTGGGCGAGGGCAATGGAAGGCGGGTCACCCACACGGCCGCCTGACTGCTGGTCTAAGCCCACATGAATAGTGCCGCCCAAGAAGGTGCCCACAGTGAGGACCACCGCATCAGCCTCAAAGGTAATGCCCATATTGGTCACGGCGCCTACGCACACTCCATTGCGCACCACTAAATCAGTCACCGCTTGTTGGAATAGCGTCAAATTAGGTTGGCTTTCCACCATTTCACGGACTGCTGCTTTATACAAAGCTCTATCCGTTTGGGCACGAGTGGCGCGCACGGCAGGGCCTTTGCGGCTATTGAGAGTGCGAAACTGAATCCCGGCCCTATCGGTAGCGCGCGCCATAATGCCACCCATGGCATCCACCTCACGCATCAAATGGCTTTTGCCGATACCACCAATAGCAGGGTTACAGCTCATTTGGCCGATGGTTTCGATATTGTGAGTCAATAACAGGGTGGCAACGCCCATACGTGCTGACGCCATAGCAGCTTCTGTGCCTGCGTGACCACCACCAATAACGATAACCCCAAAACGCTCGGGATATAACATGAGATGCACCTACGATAGGTTGAGATTGAAACGTTGAATATCTAATTGCGGCAACATACTGAAATCGTTGCGGCGCTAGTATAAAGCCCAAGCACATAAAATACACGGAGTGCTGTCGAACAAGGGTGATTTAATCTTGGGTTAATTGAAACAGAGAATTCTAAGGCTATTAATTTTCCGCTTTGCCCTCCCGCGCAGCCTCAACATGACACAAGTCACACCCTCAAGACATTGTCTGACAATACCTACCCTATAAGATGAATAAACTTCTTCTATCGCTATTAAAAACTTCCAATCGAAAACAATCACTTATGACAACACCAAAAGTAAAAACGCTCTTGCCTCTAATAAATTAAGCCTTGCTAACCATTACAGCCCTTATTGCCGCCACAAATAAGCTAATAGCAAAGTATTATTGCCGCCTACTGAGTTAGCCGCATAACCAGAGGAGTTGTTATATGCAAGGCAGTTATGACATGACGTTGGTATTTGCATCTTACTGTGTATCAGTTATTGCATCATTTACCGCTATTTATTTTGGTACACGACTTTTTGACGTGGAAGGAAGCGCACGCCGCTTGTGGTTAGCCGGCGGTGCTCTTTGCATGGGCTCAGGTATCTGGACCACTCACTTTGTGGGCATGAGCGCCTATACCATGCCTTATGGTATGAGCATGAGCTTTAGCCTCGGATTAACGGTTCTCTCGTGGGTTCCCGCTGTGTTGGCATCAGCGCTAGCTCTTTTTGTTATTGCTCAAAAAGAAGTGCGCAATATTAGCCTTGCGGCCAGTGCCATTATTATGGGCGCAGGTATTGCCTCAATGCACTATGGTGGCATGGCGGCCATGCGGATTACACCCAGCATTCAATACGACAACCTCTGGTTAACCATCTCCATTGTTATTGCTGTGGTGGCATCAGGTGCTGCGCTTATTATCACCCGCCAAGTACGCAATGTGCCGGCACAGCACGCTGTCTGGGTAAAAACAGGTGCCGCTTTAATCATGGGACTAGCTATCTGCGGGATGCATTATTCAGGTATGGAGGCAGCCATTTACGCTCCCGACGCTAGCATGGCTAGCGACAACGTTCTTCGCGGCAACTGGATGGGTATTCCCACTGCAATAGCAGGCGCGATTATGTTGCTACTCGCTTTATTGGTTGCTCTGGAAGATTTCCGTCGCCTTGAACAACAAAAAAAGGCCAAAGAAGTACGCGAAGCTTGGATTGACGACGCTGTGCACAAAGACATGCTCACGGGCTTAGCCAACCGCCAACACTTCGAACAGCTACTCGTTAGAAAAATCGCCACCAGCTTACCTGGTGATCAGTTCAGCCTTATCTACGTAGAGCTCGATAAATATCGTGACTTACTCACTAGCAAAGGTGAGGCCACTGCTAACCAATTCATCAAAGACTGCGCAAACGCCGTGGATAAATCACTGCCTGGCCCTCATATTCTTTCCCGCTTTAGCATGGGGAGCTTGATGGCAATAGTGCCACACCAAACTGCGGAGCAGCTAGAAATTGTGGTGCACAAATTACGCACCTCATTGGGTGGCCACGCTCACACCCGTGAGTACGGCAACTGGACTCTTGGGTTCAGCCATTACCCACAAACTAGTACCAACGGCCGCATGCTAATCAACCAAGCGCGCCAGCGTCGCCAACAAGTTGATTACAACAACAGCCATGTGGAAGACGCTAGCACACTTCCTCTTTAAACCCTCTTGAAAGAGCGCTATTACAGCGCTCTTTCTTGTTTCAGCACTTCCTAATTTGGCACGATATTCTCATTTGCGCCTGTTTCGCTTGCGTTTATGGTCAAAGCATGTGACGGCATCTTTCGTTATAACTGCGTACCCATTCGTTATGCGCTTTTTTAAAAAGCAGCTTTTTGCACCGCTACTAATTTTACAGGAGAAGGGTGAATGTCGAGTTTTAAGGTTCCCTTACGGGACATGCGTTTTTTATTAAACGAAGTGTTTGATTACGAAAAACACTATCAATCTTTACCCAATGGCGAAGATGCCACTCCTGATATGGTCGAGGCCATCCTCACTGAGTGCGCTCGCTTAAGCGAAAATACCATTGCGCCGCTTTATCAATCCGGCGACGAAGAGGGCTGTCGCCTTGAAGATGGTAAGGTATTCACGCCGAAAGGTTTTAAAGAAGCTTACGACGAGTTTGTAGCAGGCGGTTGGCAAGGGTTATCCCACCCTGTGGAATACGGTGGTCAAGGTCTGCCCATGTCGCTGGGTATGTTCAAGCAAGAAATGCTAGGTACTGCTAACTGGTCTTTTAGTATGTACCCAGGTCTTGGCATTGGTGCTATGAACACCATTTTGATGCACGGCACTGAAGAGCAGAAACAAACCTATCTTGTTCCCCTTTCTAGCGGCGAATGGGCAGGCACCATGTGCTTAACAGAACCACAGTGCGGTACTGATTTAGGCCAAGTAAAAACTCGTGCTGTGCCCCAGGAAGATGGCAGCTACAAAATCACCGGCACCAAAATTTTTATTTCTTCTGGTGACCATGACCTTACCGAAAACATTGTTCATATCGTGCTTGCACGCTTGCCTGACGCACCCAAGGGCACCCGTGGCATTTCCTTGTTTATTGTTCCTAAGCACTTACCAGGTAAAATCGGCGAAGACAATGGTGTATCTTGCGGTGCCTTAGAAAAGAAAATGGGGATTAAAGCCTCCGCCACTTGCGTGATGAACTTTGATGATGCTGTGGGCTATCTCATTGGACCTGAAAACAAAGGCCTTGAATGCATGTTCACCTTTATGAACTCAGCGCGTATCGGTACTGCCATGCAAGGTGTGTGCCACGCAGAGCGTGCCTTCCAAGGTGCACTAACCTACGCAAAAGAGCGTCGCTCCATGCGCGCTTTACGTGGCAAACAAGATCCAGACCATGTGGCTGATAGCATTATTCATCACGCCGATGTGCGCCGCATGCTGCTCACTCAAAAAGCGGTGGCAGAGGGTGGTCGCGCCATGTTGTATTACACCGCCAAGCAAGCGGATAACATGGTTACAGGCATCCTTGAGAACGATGAGAAAAAACGCCAGTACTGGGACGATCAGCTGGGCTTTTTAACACCGATTCTTAAAGGCTTCCTTACAGAAATGGGCCTTGAAGCAGCCAACCTCGGCATGCAGGTGTTTGGCGGCCACGGCTATATTAGCGAGCACGGCATGGAACAAATTGCCCGTGACGCACGCATCTCCACGCTATATGAAGGTACCACTGGCATCCAGGCCCTCGATTTGCTTGGCCGTAAAGTTCTTCTAATGACCCGCGGCAAATGTGTACGCGAGTTCAGCCAAAAACTTGTGGATTTTGGCACACGCAACATGGCCAACCCCACCTTGCGTCCTTTTGCATGGCAGCTACTCAAAATCGCCGCACAGTGGAACTACCTCACCACTCGTTTGATGATTACTGCAGCGCGTAACCGTGAAATGGTGAGCAGCGCAAGCTATGACTACTTGATGTACTCCGGCTTTGCCATGATGGCGTACTTCTGGGCGGTAATGGCAGCCAAGGCACAAGAAAAGCTCGATAAAGGTGATGGTGAGCAAAGCCGCGAGTTTTATGAAACCAAAATTGCCACTGCTGAGTTTTACTACGAGCGCTTGCTTCCCCGTGCCAAAGGCCACGCCGAAGCCATGCTCAAGCCCGCTAAAACCTTACTCAAAATCAAGCCAGAAGAATTTTCCTTTGATTACGAGTAACCCGTAAACCTACGTATTAATCATTAGGTTTACCTACACAAAACCGGCGACGTGACTCATCAGCCGGTTTTGTGTTTCTATTCTGCACTTTTCTTCCGCTATACTGCCTGCTCCAACCAAACGAAAATTACTATAACAAGGGTGGTATATGTCTGATTTTGAAGGCTCTCGCATACTAATTACCGGAGCGGGTTCTGGTATTGGTGCTCTACTTGCCAAAGAGCTGGCCCGCCAAGGTGCCGAAGTCATAGTGACTGCACGCCGTAAAACCCCTGCCAACGAAGTAACTAACGAGATTGTTGCACAAGGCCATAAAGCTCATGCCATGGTCCTGGATGTAAATAAAACGGGCACCCTCGAAAAATTCAAAGCCGCAGTACATGAACAGCTTGGCCCCATTGATATGTTAATTAACAATGCTGGAATCGTTGTGGGTGGTAACTTTGACGAGGTCAGCTTAAAAGACCATCTCGATATCATGAAAACCAATACCCTAGCACCCATCGCCATGACTCATACTTTTATGGATGATTTGATGGCCTCTCCAAATGGACATATTGTCAATGTGGTAAGTGCTAGCGCCTTTTTAGGCCTTCCTTGGGGCAGCACCTATTCTGCCAGTAAGTGGGCGCTTCTCGGGCTCGGCGAGTCCTTACGCCAAGAATTTCATGAGCGCGGCTTTCACAACCTCACCGTTACCTCCGTGTGTCCAAGCTATATCGATACGGGCATGTTTGACGGCGTAAAAAATCCACTGCTCACTCCCATGCTATCTCCTGAAAAGGTGGTAGCTTCTATGGTTAAGGGCATTAAAGATAAAAAAGCGCTCGTCATTGAACCTCCCATTGCAAGAAGCGTAGGCTTATTACGAAACGCACTGCCTATTCCTATCTGGGACCGCATTGCAAAACTTAGCGGCGTATCACAATCCATGCGCCACTGGCAGGGCAAAAAATAATTACAACCATTCAGAAGAGGGATTCTCATGCGACCATTAGGCCCCGTTGACCAGCTGTTTTTATGGCTTGAGCAACGCCAGCAACCCATGCACGTAGCTGGTTTGCAACTATTTAGCTTTCCAGAAGATGCAGGCCCCAAGTACATTCGCGATTTGGCTGAATCCATGCGCGAGTACAACACGCCGAAACCACCTTTTAATCAACGCTTGGTTTCGCGCTTAGGGCAGTTTTACGCAGTGGAAGATAAACAATTTGATATTGAACATCACTTTCGCCACCAAGCACTGCCGAAACCTGGCCGTATCCGCGAACTGCTGGCGCTTATTTCTGCTGAGCATTCGAGCCTGCTAGACCGCCAACGCCCCTTATGGGAAGTGCACTTAATTGAGGGCATTCGGAACCGCCGCTTTGCACTGTACACCAAGGTACACCACTCCATGGTTGACGGCGTAGCAGCTATGCGTATGGGCATTAAAGCATTGTCTTACGACCCAAACGAGCGTGGCTTACCACCTGCTTGGGCACACCCTATGCTTGATAAAGTCGAGCCAAGTGGCTACCCCACCAATCCAGTGCAAGCAGTGGGTAAACTGGCACGCTTTGGCGCAGGCGTGAGCAAACAGCTGGCCACTGTTCCTACGTTGGCGCGCACCGTATACGACATGACGCAAAAAGCCAAAACAGACCCCGATTATGTCTCTGTTTTTCAAGCACCAGAAACCATTTTGAACCAAAAAATTACGGGTAGCCGACGTTTTGCTGCGCAATCCTATGCCACCGAACGTTTTCGTCAAATCAGCAGCGCTTTTGGCTGTACCCTTAACGACGTAGTGCTTGCTGTGTGCAGTAGCGCGTTACGCGATTATTTAATCAGCCAAAATGCACTGCCTGACAAACCCCTTATCGCCATGGTGCCTGTCAATTTGCGCAGCGAAGACGATACTTCTAGCGGTAACCAAATCGCCATGGTGTTAGCGAACCTCGCCACCCATATCGCAGATCCAGCTAACCGCTTGCGCACCATCAAAGCCTCCATGGACGAAGCTAAAGAACGCTATCGCCAGATGACCCCCGCCGAGATATTAAACCTCACCGGCCTTATTATGGCTCCCATGGGCTTGCATTTGCTCACCGGTTTAGCGCCAGAGTGGCGAGCTTTCAACGTGGTTATTTCCAACGTGCCGGGGCCTTCTAAACCTCTGTATTGGAATGGCGCCAAACTTGAGGGCATGTATCCTGTTTCCATTGCATTAAATCAAATCGCGCTGAATATCACGCTGACAAGCTACTGTGACCAATTAGAATTTGGCATCATCGGTTGTCGCCGCACCTTGCCCTCCATGCAGCGCTTACTTGATTACTTTGAAAACGGCCTTAAAGAGCTCGAAATTAGCGCTGGCCTACGCTAGCCCAACTTAGCAGCCAGCCTCTCTGGCTGGCTGCTTTTGTGCATTTATTACTCTTCTTTACCCTGTTTCTTATTTATTTGTCCTTTTTGGTAAATAATAGTAGCGCCTTTAGCGGAAAGGGCGTAAGGTGACTGATGCTGCAGTTTTGAAGCAGTGGTGCTTTTGGTAGTTCCCCTTCTAGTGTTACCGCCCGAACACCCCCACAAAACCTTGCTAGCAACACATGATTTGATTAGTTTTTTTGAGGTATAGATTCAATGGCTACCGGCACAGTAAAATGGTTTAACGAGTCCAAGGGCTTCGGTTTCATCACCCAGGACGACGGCGGTGCAGACGTATTCGTTCACTTTAGCGCGATCCAAGGCTCAGGTTTCAAAACCTTAGCTGAAGGTCAAAAAGTGACTTACGAAATTCAGCAAGGTCCAAAGGGTCCACAAGCCGCTAACGTAGAAGCTGAGTAATCTGCTTTGAGTTAGACGCTAAAAACCCCGCTACTCGCGGGGTTTTTTGTTCCTGCTATTTATGAGCTGAAGTTTTTTAGCTCGTGGTAGTTTTTTAATTTCTGCTTCGCGCTGGCTTGCCGCTGAGCGTGACTCGTGTGGCTCTGTATGCAATACGCTAACCGGCCTTCGGCTGCGCGTATAACGTGCCCCTTTGTTTGATTCATTATGTTCTTTTAAACGCCGCTCCATATCTGTGCATATACCCGTATAAAGCGTGCCATCCGCACACTCAAGCACATATACCAACCACTGTTTATCCAAAACCCTTTCCTTAATTACTTTGCAACGCTCGTGTGCTTGCTTACACTAGATAGCTATTACAACAAGCCACAAAAAAAGAGTACAGCCCATGATCACTTATCTATATTGGTTTTTGCTTGTCGCTATTATTTTTGCCACGTTATTTGGTCTTGGCGTCTATAAAGGATGGTGGAAAGCCGCCGTTATATTAGCTCTACTCTTTCTACTTGCTGGCTCGCTCACTTACTATTTCTATTTTGAACAAATGTTTGTGAAACGGTGGGGCGGCGTTATGCGTGTGGATATCCCCGCTGGGCACCTACATATGCAGACCACTTGGAAAGGCGACAACCTGTGGATTCAGAACTATAACCCCGAAAAAAACGAATGTATTTTCGGTGAATACTCCCGTGGCAGTGTACTCGAAGGGCGTGTGATTATTAAAAACTGCAACCCTGCTATGTTCACTCCTGAATCCAATATGGGCCAGTAATGACGTTAGCCGAATTATTAAAACACCTTAGCGAACCCGAGCCCGACCTTAGGTTTGCTGAGGTGATTGCTTGCATTAAAACCCACTACCAATACCGCCCCACTGCATTTAATAATGGGCCTCTTTATAACGCCGCCGGTGAAAACGAAGGATCTTGTATTATTTTTGCTTTTGCTAAGCGCCATCGTTTAAGCGATAAACAAGCACTTTTATGCTTTGGTGAACACTATCAAAGCGTATTGCAGGACCCATCGGGCACAGGGCATGGAAACATTCGGCAGTTTATGTGCAGTGGTTTAGCGGGAGTGGCGTTTGCAGAAGAAGCGTTACGGTAGCTAGGCGGCAAAAACCGCCTAGCTGGTAGTTTTAATCCACCAAAGCAATAGAATACTGACCCGTTTCTTCATCTTTACTCACGTTGAGCACAAACATGTCATAAGCTGGAGAACTACCAGTGGCACCTCCCAAATTCACTGACCTTGTGCCAAGCACACCTTCTTTCCACGATGCTAATTGAACCGTGGCTCTTCTACCTTCTGCTCTAGAGTAATTCGCAACAGAAACAACATAAGGGCCTGGCATTAATTTATCCGCATCACAGCTAGCAAAGTAATGCTCTGGGCCATTAGCACTGGTGTTATCCACATCCAAATAACCGCTGACGCCTGTTTTGGCTGCATAGTAAACATGGCTACCGCTCGGCTCATACACATGCAAATCCACATCGCCACTTCCGTTCCACGTTAGCGTAGCGGTGAAAAAACCACTAGCTGCTTGAGCTTCTGGTGCCTCCAGTGTTTGTAACGCCTCATCTATATGATTTAATACGCTGTTCGCAGTGGGTAAAGTCGGATTGATATAAATCTCAACAAAGCCATGGCCAAGGATATCCCACTTGCCATTAGCGCCAGCAGGACGTGAAAGATATCCTGGAATTGTATCCGTTACGCTCGCCACAGAACCAAGTAAACTTAAAGCCTGAATAACACGGTCTTTATCAGCGAGCACATGAGGCCCGTTAAGCTGCGCTGCAGGGGGCGCAACATGCACCACTTTTACCGAATCAGGGCCTACTTTTCCTCGTGCGTAGCGGTACGCTGCGTTAGCAAACAAGTTGCCTTGGGAATGTGCTACAAACAATAGCTTTTTACCTTCTAGCACCCAATTGTCTATGCGCGAGCTATGTTCTACATAGTTAATTTGAGTGGCGGTGGTATCACCCATAAATGCTGTTAGAGTACGGACTATTTCTGCTTCGGCATACTCAACAAAACCTTCAATTACGCCACCCACTGCAGACTCCACCTCAGAAATATAAGCTAGCCAACCGCTTCCATCACCTCTTAGCGCCTCGAAGAACAACTCAAAACGGCCATCAAGAACGGCTACTTGCTCTGTGGCTCTTTGCTCAAAAACTTCTGCTAAATCCTCAAAGCCATTGGTGTAGTTGTAGAGGACTTCGTAGCTGATTATTTCATCGGTGCTATAGTTTTTTTCATAAAGGGAGCTTAGTGTCCTAATAGATAGATCTACACCTTCCGGTGTGCTAAATACTCCATTCATATAGACAACAACAGCTCCACTATCATCGCACAAGTTCTGAGCTTCAATAGCAGAATTACTCGCACTACTACTAGTACCTACAGCTAGCAAACAAAGAACAATAGCCACTTTGACTTTCAACGTTATTTTATTCACAGCTATCTCCTTTTTGCATCGCCCAAGAAGTACCGTCTAGAGTTTTGCTATACGCAAGGTAGGCTTTCAATCTAGTTTTTGTATTGGTTGTAATCGACATTATTTCTTCAGCAACAGCAGCAGGATGCTTAGTATCCTCATCATGCTCAAACTGAGTAAATAAACAATCTATGGCTTTTGATAGCTTACGCTTAGTCTGCTTGGCCTCATCAACATTCCCAGGCTCAATCAACAAAGTTTCCTGCATCCCCCTAGCATATTGCATCGCGGCATTACGCTGGTTTTCACTGGGGTAGTTATTGTAGATATAAGCCTCTACATCATCACGAACGCCGCTGTTATTGCTATCAATACCTTCGAGGGTATCGCTACGCTCTAGGACTGGAATGGCACCCGAAGCCTCTAAAGCGGCTACTTTTTGCGCGGGGGTTTGAGGCTGGTTGGAGCCACTCCCCCCACAAGCCGCCACAAGGCTTGCGGCCAGCAGGGCTATTGTTATCGGTTTTATCATGTAGATATTCCTTACTGTTTTTATTGTTACGCCCACTACGGCTTATAGTGCTGTTAGCTCCAGCAGCTTTATTGGGCTTGGCCAAGCAAATCTAACAAGATAATCCCCGCATAAAAATCAGCCTTAGCTACAAAGAATGTAAGCTTTTAAGCTCTCTCACTCTAAGCCAGAACTTTCAACTCAATACCCACGCCAAAGCAAGCAAAGTGACCAATAACACGGGCACAGTAAGAACCACTCCTACCTTGAAGTAGTATCCCCAAGTGATACGCATCCCTTTTTGTTGCAGCACATGTAGCCACAACAAGGTGGCAAGACTGCCAATGGGAGTAAACTTGGGGCCCAAATCGCTACCAATTACATTGGCAAACACCATGGCTTCTCTCACGGTATCGCTGGCATCACTGGCATCAATGGAAAGGGCACCCACCAGTACAGTGGGCAAATTGTTCATCACCGATGACAACAGCGCACTGGTGAACCCAGTAGCCACTGTGGCCACCAACAAACCTTGTTCGGCAAAACCATTTAGCCACTCTGTCAGATACTGGGTAAGACCCGCATTACGCAAGCCATACACCACCAGATACATGCCTAAAGAAAACACCACAATGGTCCAAGGCGCGCCACGCAACACGGCGCGAGTGTTAATAATGCGCTGGCTCTGAGCCACCACAAACAATACGGCTGCTCCCGTTGCTGCCACGGCGCTTACTGGCACCGCAGTAGTGCTCAAAGCAAAAAAAGCTACCAACAAAGCCACTAACACCCATTTACCCGCGGTGAAAGTAGCGGCATCTTTAATAGCAGATTTCGGTGTGGGCAAAGCTTCCAAGGAATATGCCTTTGGCAAACTTCGGCGGAAATAAATCCACAGCACCACTATGGAGCTAGCCACCGATACCAACGTTACCGGTACCATTACAGCGGCGTAACGGGTGAAGCTGATGCCAAAATAATCCGCCGATACAATATTCACCAAGTTAGAAACCACTAAGGGCAAGCTGGCCGTATCTGCAATAAACCCAGCGGCCATCACAAACGCCAAGGTGGCAGCTGGCGGAAACCCTAGGGTAAGCAACAGCGCCATCACTATGGGGGTTAAAATTAGCGCCGCGCCATCATTTGCAAACACAGCGGACACCAAGGCCCCGAGCAAGATAATCATTACAAATAAGGTGTGCCCACCACCTCTGGCCCAACGCGCAATATGCAGCGAAGCCCACTCAAAAAAACCAGCGGCATCTAGCAGCAAACTAATAATAATGATGGCAATAAAAGTGGCGGTGGCGTTCCACACAATGCTCCAAACCACAGGAACATCACTCACAGAAACCGTCCCCACTAGCAATGACAATCCTGCCCCTAAAGCAGCACTCCAGCCAATAGAAAGCCCACGGGGCTGCCAAATAACCAATACAAGAGTGAAAAGAAATATCAACAGAGCGGCAAACATCTGTGGCCTCTACATTCTAACGTAATAATAACAACCCCAAGAAAACGGCGAGTATAGCACCAGACACTCACTCCCTTTCATCCAGCACCCTTATTTAGATGTAAATACTTACTACTCATTAAGCGCCCCTCGTTGAACCTCACCAATTACCGTATAATCCCACCCTTTGAGTCGTTGGTGGCGCTCTTTTGGCCGCTACCACCACAGGGTTTATTTTACGGGCTGCTTTTATGAATGAATTTGCCATTGGCCAACGTTGGATTAGCGAAACTGAAACCGAGCTTGGGCTAGGGATTGTGGTTAATTTGGATTTTCGCTTAGTCACTATTTTTTACCCCGCCAGTGACGAAGAGCGCACCTATGCCAAAACCAACGCGCCCCTCTCTCGCATTGTGTTTGCGCCTGGTAAAACCATCGAAAACAATGAAGGTGAAACCTTTATCGTCACCGCCGTGGAAGAAGAAAAACACCTCGTTACTTATACCGCACACCCTGAAAACGACCCGAGCGATAGTCGCACCATCCCCGAAAGCCATTTAGGGTTTCATATTGCACTCAATGCGGTGGAAGACCGTCTTTTCTCAAAACAACTCGATACCAACCGTTGGTTTGAAATGCGCGTGGCAGCATTAGAAGCCAAACATCAAGCAGAAAACTCCCCCGTATTAGGTTTGCGCGGCCCCCGCGTAGATCTTATCGGCCACCAGCTATATATCGCCAACAATGTGGCCCAACGCTACGCCCCGCGAGTGCTGCTCGCCGATGAAGTGGGCTTAGGTAAAACCATTGAAGCAGGGCTGATTATCCACCAACAACTCCACACCCACAGAGCCAAACGAGTGCTGATTGTGGTACCCAAGCCCTTGGTGCATCAGTGGTTTGTGGAAATGGCGCGCCGCTTTAATCTGCACTTTAGCATTTTTGATGAAGAGCGCTTAGCCGCCATTCAACCCCAGCAAGACGTGAAAGATATGCTCGCTGATATTATTGCCGAGGAAATGGGCCAAGCTGTAGAAAAAGAAAATCCTTACCTCACCCAGCAGCTGATTTTATGCAGCACCGATTTTTTGCTTAAAGCAGATATGGAGCAGCTAGTGGGTGCCGAGTGGGATTTGGTGGTGATTGATGAAGCGCACCACCTCGATTGGCAGGAGCATGAACCTAGCGAGGCCTACCAAAGGGCGGCACAACTAGCAGCCGCAAGCAAAGGCTTACTATTGCTCACCGCCACCCCCGAACAGCTAGGGATTGAAGCGCACTTTGCGCGCCTGCATTTGCTTGACCCAGCGCGCTTTTCCGATTTGGACGCCTTTAAAGAGGAACAACACCAATACGAGCATATCGCTGCCCTCGTGGAACAATTACAAACGCAGGATACCGTTGATGCTCAGCTGCACGACGCCTTGGCTCACTTTTTGCCCGCTGACCAAATCCATGGCATGGATAAAGAGCATATTATTCGTGAGTTGCTCGACCGCAGCGGCACGGGTCGTGTGCTGTTCCGCAATACACGCCAGCATATCCAGGGCTTCCCCGAGCGACATCTCGACGCAGTACCATTGCCATACCCTGAGTTTTATGCACAGCTCGACGACGAGCACACCCGCTTATTGCCCGAAAGCTTATTAGCGGACGACAGCTGGTGCCAACAGGACCCCAAGGTGGCATGGCTTACACAGTTTCTCAAACAGCACCGCCAAGAAAAGGTGCTTATTATTTGCGCCCGCCGTGAAACCGCCATGGATCTTCACAGCTGGTTAGGTTACCAACAGGGCATGAATGTGGGCGTGTTCCATGAGCACATGGATTTAATTAGCCGCGACCGCGCCGCTGCGTATTTCGCCGACCCTGTGGATGGTGCTCAAGCATTGATTTGCTCCGAGATTGGTAGTGAAGGGCGCAACTTCCAGTTTGCCAAGCACTTAGTGTTATTCGATTTACCCCGTAACCCCGATTTACTCGAGCAGCGTATTGGCCGCCTAGATCGCATCGGCCAAGGCAGTGATATTTATATTCACGTGCCTTATTTTGAAAATCACGCTCAAGAAGTACTGTTCCGCTGGTATAACGAAGGCATGCAAGCCTTCACCCGCACCAATCCCGCAGGTTTGCAGGTATTAGATGCCACCCTTGAGCCTTTAGTTGAAGCCATTCAAACACCACAAGACACGGCACTCACCGACGCACTGATTCATACCACTCAAGACGCCGCGCGTATTTTGCTTGACCAGCTCGACCAAGGTCGCGACCGCTTATTGGAACTCAATAGCTACCGTAAAGACGTGGCAGAAACCCTGATAAAGCACCTGCAAGAAGCTGATGCCAATACACCAGATGCTTTTATGCAGCTTGCCTTCGAACGCTTTGGAGTGGATAGCGAAGAACACTCTGCAGATGTAACTATCTTGCGCCCCAGCAGCCATATGGTTACTAGCTTCCCCAGCCTGCCTGATGAAGGCTTAACCGTTACCACCAACCGCCAGCTCGCCCTAAGCCGCGATGATTGGCACTTTTTAACGTGGGAACATCCTATGGTAACGGGAGCCATCGATTTAGCGTTGGGTGAAAACCGCGGCAAAGCTAGCGTGGCGCTGTTGAAGAACAAGCGTATCCCTGCGGGCACTTTATTAGTGGAAGCATTTTACCAAGTGTCTTGCCAAGCACCGAGCTACTTGCAAGTAGAGCGCTTTTTGCCCACCACCATAGTACGCACTTTACTCAACTCCAAAGGGCAAGACATGAGTAAAGCAGTAAACCATGAGCAGCTCAGCCAACAATGCCGCAAAGCCGATAAATCCATCGCGCGCCAAATCGTTGAAAGCCAACAAGAATTACTTGAGAGCCTACTTCAACAAACTCAACAGCGCCTAGACCAAAAGGCCGAGCAAATTAAAGCAGATGCCTTAGAAAAAATGACGGCTTATCAAACCGAAGAAATTCAGCGTCTCGCCGCATTGCAAGCCGTAAACCCCACCGTGAGGCCCGAAGAGCTTGAGTTTTTGCAGGCACAAACTCAAGCCCTTACCGAGCATTTGCAGCAAGCGCGCTGCGAGCTGGCGGCCATTCGTGTAATAGTGGCCACCGAAGCTTAGTAGGAATGATGCAGGAGTGATGATGAACCCTTTAGCCTATATTGAACTCGCCCCCCAGGGCAGCGCCGATGCCAGCGTGATTTGGCTCCATGGCTTAGGTGCTAGCGGCAACGATTTTCAGCCCATAGTGCCCGAGCTTGGCTTGCCCAACGGGCACAAAATACGTTTTATTTTCCCCCATGCACCCGAGCAAGCAGTGACCGTGAATGGTGGCCACAAGATGCCCTCTTGGTACGATATTTTAAGTATGGGCAGCTCAGGCCGCAGCGTGAATCAAGAGCAATTTCAAACCTCTGTGGCCAATGTACGTTACTTGGTGGAGCAAGAAATCAAACGCGGTATCGCTCCTGAACGCATTATATTAGCTGGGTTTTCTCAAGGCGGCGCTGTGGCTTACCACGTGGCCCTTAGCCATCCCGTGCAACTGGGCGGCTTACTGACACTTTCCACCTATATGCCTTTGGCTGATACCTTGCCCCAGCCGGCCCAACATCCTGAGCTGCCTATTTTTGTGATGCACGGCACCCAAGACCCTGTGGTACCTGAAAGCCTAGGCAAAGAAGCGCTACAAAACCTAGAAACCATGGGCTATCGCTACCGCTATGAAAGCTACCCCATGGAGCATCAAGTGTGTATGGAACAGGTGAAGCATATAGGGGAATGGTTGGCCGAGGTGCTGGCTTAAGCGCGCCACCCTTCGTACCAGTGGCAAAACTCGCTGGGGCGAATCTTGTAACGGGCAAAATTCTCCGCATGCAAGCTCTGCAGCTCAGTTTCCACCGCTTCAATAAAATATGCTTGGCTCTGTGGCTGTATGTGTTGCTTGCTATAAATTTGGATAAACCTGATGGCATCGTTTTTATTCAGCAAATGTCACGATTGTCACTATTGCGACATGGCTAGCGTAAAGCACCTTGTTTAAGTAAGGCATCTGCTGCGCGCCATTGCGGGTAGCGCTCGCTGAGCAAAGCATAAAATGCGTTGCTGTGATTCATGTGCACCAAATGACAAAACTCATGGACCACCACGCTGTGCAAGCACTGAGGCGGGTACTGCATTAACAGTAAATTAAGACTCATGTTGCCACGGGTAGATAGCGACCCCCAACGAGTTTTCATGAGTTTGATATGGAGCTTAGGAAGCTGGTACCCCAAGCGTTCAAAATAAGGGAAGTGGGTTTCCATGGCGGTGGCAAAAATAGGGCGGGCATTATGCTTATACCACTGGTGCACCAGAACTTGCCGCTGTTCCACAGGCACTTTAGGAATTACCAAATAGCTCCCATCCCGATGCACTTTCTGCGCTGCGGTATCTATTGCCAGTGTTAATGGCTTACCTAAATAAGGCACTTGCGCACCCACTTTCCAGCACTGATGCGCTTGTTTTGCCCTTTGTTGCTGCCGCGCTTGAGCCGCTTCTATCCACGCCTGTTTTTCCGCAATAAATGCCTCAATGGCGCGTACAGGCATCCGCTCCGGTGCACGCACCACCAACTCACCAGCACCTACCACCTGGAGAGCAAGGGACTTTCGTTTAGAACGGATGAGTTGGTAGTTTTTTCTCATAAGAAAGCTTTTTTATTACAAATGCCCTCACACTGGGCAGGTGGGTTGCCCTAGCACCGGGCGGGTGCCACGCAACGAGTTCTAAATTAAATTCATCGCTAGCAAGCACTGCGAAATCACTCTTTTTTTGCGGAAGAGCACGCAAAAGAAAGAGTGGTTTCTCCGTGCCTCCCACCAGTGGTTCTAAGATACATCGGGTTGGTGGAAATTAGGGAAATATTGGTGCCACTAAGCGAGCTGTAAACAATATGCTGCTATGTGCTCTGAGCGCTAACCTTGCACAAAGCCAGTCTTTCTCATACCCCACCCGCACCCGATTTCTCTTAGAGGCTAGGATAAATAGGCTGGAATAAATGGTTTCCTTCAGCATGGTTTTCGCTGAAGGAAATCATTTATGCAAGCTTGCTTGTGATAGAGGACTTTAAGAACTCTCGGTAGCGGGAACCTACGCGGTTACGCGCACTACGCAGTGCTTATTGCTGATGCTGTTTATTTAGAACTCGTTGAGTGGCACCCGCCCGGTGCAAGGGGCTTTAAAGCCCCCCGTGTTCAGCCCTCATCACCTTCTTATCCAACTTACCTACACTGGTGCGCGGCAAGCTATCCACAAACTTAATGTTTTCGGGAATACCGTAACGGGAAATAATTCCTTTTTCGGCATAGCCAGCCACGAGTTCGCGGATGCTTTCGGCGTCTACCTCGGCATTGGGCTTTTTCACCACAAGGGCTAACGGGCGCTCGCCCCACTTGGCATCTTCAACACCAATGACCGCACATTCAGCCACGCCTGGGTGCTGCAGCACCAAGCCTTCTAAATCAAGGGAAGAAATCCACTCTCCACCGGTTTTAATCACATCTTTAATGCGGTCGGTGATTTTAAGATAGCCGTTTTCATCAATAACGCCGATATCACCCGTGTGTAGCCAACCGCCCGCCCACAGCTCAGCAGAGTTTTCAGGATCGTTGACATAGCCTTGGGTTAGCCAGGGTGAACGCACCACAATTTCGCCTTGACTCTTGCCATCGTGGGGCATGTCGTTCATGTTTTCATCCACAATACGCAGGCTCACAAAGGGCACAGGGCGGCCTGTTAAGCTACGAATTTCCGCTTGGGCATCTAAATCCCACTCTTCCATGTGCGGCTGCAAATGGGAAAGCGTGAGAATAGGGCAGGTTTCACTCATGCCGTAGCCTGTGAAAATATCAATACCGCGCTCTAAGGCAGCTTTAGCCATGGGCTTAGGCAACGCCGAGCCGCCAATAATCACTTTCCAACCATTAAACTGAATGTCTTTCGCGGCTTCCGCGGTGAGCAGCATTTGCATAATGGTGGGCACGCAATGGGAGAAGGTGACTTTTTCGGTGAGTAGCAATTTTAATAAGGTTTCAGGCACATAACGCCCTGGGTACACCTGCTTTACGCCCAGCATGGTGGCCAAAAAGGGCACTCCCCAAGCGTGTACGTGGAACATAGGGGTGATGGGCATATACACATCATCTTGATTAAAGCGGCCATGGCCCACGCCCGCAGTGGCGCTACGCGCTGCCAAGGTATGCATAACTAGCTGACGGTGGCTAAAGTACACCCCTTTAGGCAGCCCGGTGGTGCCTGTGGTGTAAAAGGTACTGGCGGTGGTATTTTCATCCAAAATGGGGAAATCATAGTCCGCACTTGCAGCGGCGAGCAGGGCTTCGTATTCGCCATCAATGGGGAGCGTGGTTTCTGCGGGACCATCGCTGCTTTCGAGTAAAACAAGCGTTTTCACCGTGTCCACTTTATCCCACACGGCCTCAAGCAAGGGCAAAAACTCGCGGTTGATTAAAATCACATCATCTTTGGCGTGGTTGATGGTGTAAAGCACTTGTTCTGGCGATAAACGCACATTGATGGTGTGAATTACAGCGCCCATCATGGGAATAGCGAAAAAACACTCTAAATAGCGCGGCGTATCCCATTCCATCACGGCCACCGTATCGCCTTCTTTTACCCCTAAATCTGCCAGTGCGTTAGCCAAACGGTGTACGCGCTCGCCAAGCTCGCGATAGGTATAGCGCGATTGGTCGGCGTTTAGAATCTCTTGTTCCGGCGCTGCATTGAGCCCCGTTTGCAAAATCGAAGCGATCAGTAAGGGTTGGTCAAATGCCGTTTCAGCACGAGTCATGGGTTGGTTGGACATAATTTTCCTCTTCTTCATTATTATTACGGTTGTTGGGCCGCCCACGCGGCCCTTGTATTATTTTTGCCCGGTGAGCACTAAAGGATCGAGCAACTCATCAATTTGCGCTTGGGTAAGCTCCGTTTGGCTAGCAGCTAGCTCAGCAATACTCGTGCCTGTGGCCACCGCTTGTTGCGCCAGCTTAGCCGCCTTTTGGTAGCCAATAAATGGCGCCAATGCCGTAACTAGCATGGGGTTGGTGGCCACTTGGGCCGCTACCTCTGCCGTTTTAAATTGCATACCAGTTAATACCTTATCCACGAGCTTGTGAATGCCTTGGCTCAATAGCACGCCCATTTGATAGAGGTTATTAGCCACCAGCGGCAACATAACGTTCAACTGAAAGTTACCACTTTGCGCAGCAATTTGGTTGCTGTGGTCAAGCCCCATCACTTGGGCACTGATCATAGCCACCGATTCGCACACCACGGGGTTAACTTTGCCCGGCATAATGGAGGAGCCGGGCTGCAACTCCGGCAAATTCAACTCAGCCAAGCCATGGAAAGGACCACTACCAAGCCAGCGTAAGTCGTTGCTTAGCTTCATTAAGGTAACGGCCAAGCCACGCAGGGCAGCCGAGTAAGCGGCGGGCCTATCAATGGCGTTTTGCCCTTCAAACAAGTGCTCTAAAGGGCGAATGGGCAACCCTATTTGCTCGCTTAAGGCACTCGCCACCTGCTCAGCAAAGCCTGCGGGGGCGTTAATGCCTGTACCCACCGCCGTGCCGCCTTGGGGAATAGCACATAAATCCTCCTTGGCTTGCAACAACTTGTGTTCAGCGAACTCCACTTGTTTTAGCCAAGTGGTAATTTCTTGCCCAAAGGTCACGGGGGTGGCATCCATTAAGTGGGTACGGCCTGTTTTTATCGCGCCTTGGTATTCTTGCGCACGCTGGGCAAGCACCTTTTTTAACGCGCCAATAGCAGGCAGCAATTGCTGTGTTAGTACCAACAGGCTACTCAAATGAATAGCAGTGGGGATGGTGTCGTTACTGCTTTGACTCGCATTCACGTGGTCATTAGGCAGCACCTCAACCCCTGCTTGAGCGCACAAATGTGCGATGACCTCGTTCATATTCATATTGGTGCTGGTGCCCGAACCAGTTTGATACACATCCACGGGAAAAGCCGTTTGATGCTCACCCGCAATGATAGTGTCTGCCGCATTAATAATGGCTTGAGCACGCGCTTCATCGATAGCGCCAGTGACAAGGTTGGCCTTGGCAGCAGCGGCTTTAATATGGGCTACCGCTTGGATAAACAGAAACGGCAAAGGCGCAAATTGAGGGAAGTTGTCCACCGCTCGCTGAGTTTGAGCACCCCATAAGGCTTGCTTTGGAATGTTGACCTCGCCGAGGCTATCGGCTTCCACGCGGAATTCTGATGCAGACATATTTCACCTCAATGCTAAATTTGTGACTGATGAGACACTGTAGCAAATAGCCATGGATTTGAAAGATAAAATCTACGTAATCCAACGATGGGTTAAGGCAATACCTACTTAGCATTGGGCAAAATACAGCCATAAAAAAGCCTCGCTGGTTAAACCAACGAGGCCGTGGATAAGCGAGCTTTCACACTACTGTGCGAGTATCGCTATCATTTGCTGAGTTGTCTTGCCATGGCTAAACGCTAACCACCGCAATTAACTCATCTTATAAGTGAGCCAAGCTGCCAGCACAACCACCACGGTCAAAGTCACTAACAGTGGCTTGAGATAGCTTTTCTGATCTGAAGCGCTATTAAAGGTACGTTTTGCGCCTTCTGGCAAGTAAGCCAATTGTGTTAAACGGGTGCCAAAATTAATACTTATTCGTGCACGCGTGTTCACCGCCCATCCATTGGCATCCAGAATGGGTCCTAAGTTACGTTGACGTAGTTTGAACCACGCCAACAACATAGAGGGCCCAGAAACAAAGAGGATAATACCAAGAAAAACGAGTGGCCACTGCCACCATAGCAGCGCTTTAAGTCCTGCCACTAAGCCAGCAAAGGCTGTGCCCAATGCCGCCATTGCCAAACCAATAGCGGCAAAAATGCCCGCAAACTTAGCAATATCAAAGGCTTTATTTTGCTCTGCGCCGCCGCCTTCGGTGGCTGCACCACTGGCCTTGCTTACCACCTCTGAATCACGATCTTGGGCGAGTTTTTGAATTTGCTCTGAAATAAAACTCGCAATACGGCGATAAGGCGACCAAAACGCATCGCGGATGCTAATGGGGCTTGCCACTACTTTAACCACGGTGGCATCCCAGTCATTGCCTTGGCGGTCGTAGAAAAGACCATTACGACCCACCACTAAACCGCCTTCGCTACCTGCGGTAACAGCTACCACTATATGCATTTCTTCTTTGTTTTTTACGGGTTGACCGCGGCGAGTACAACGACAATACAATAAGTAGTTGTTGCTATTAACGGCTACCGCAGCATGGGCCTCCACATCGTTCACTTCCACAGCCAGATCACAGCTTTTCCCATCAATATATAACGTGCCCGCTTGGAAAATCGCTTTGCGTTTACGGCTATAAAAGTGCTGGAATGAAATAAAGTTTTTAAGGAGCTCTACTAAACTTTGCTGGCAACGCAGCAATTTATCCAGATCAAGCAATCCGTTAGCAGCTTCTGCCACCGCTTCATCTTGGTTCACTAGTTCAAGCAATTGCTCTTGCGTGCCTGTGTCCACGAGCTCAGCTACACGCTCGGCACTTAGCTCTGCCATAATCGCCACGTTAGGCTTCTTTTCTTGCCAACTAAAATACGCCGTGAATTTATTGCTCAGAGTTTGCCACTGCTCCTGAGTTAACGCTTCAAGATCACCAAATAAAGGCTTCACCACTTGCTCGCGAAAGCTTTCCACAGCTTGGCGCCAAGCGGGGTTAATCCCAGTAATAAGTGGGAGCGTTTCTGCTTCGCCCACGGTGGCAAGAGGAAGGGGCGCCAGTTCATCAGTGGTTGCTAAGCTTAACGCCGATAAACGTACTAGCTCTGCTTCTTCGCCGTTCACCAACTCCGCCGCTCGTGCGTCATACGCCACCAATTCTACACGGGTAAAAAAGTCATCGATTTTTTCTTTTAAGGCGCGGTAAGCCGCTGCGGCAGTATCAGTATTCTCGGCAAACTCTTGAATACGCACGGCTTCTGCCTCTTGGTACCAAGCGTGCACCTCATGGGCTTGTTTAAAAAAACTATTAATCGCTGCCGCCGACACCGCCGGCTCACCGCTGCGGTCTTTCTCTTCGCCAATACAAGTAAGAATATCGCGAATAGCCGCTTTAAGCGCATCATCGTTAGTCATTGCTTCGGGCACTAAGCCATCGCCGTTGGGCAGATGCGGTGGGAATAACAAAGCGAGGTTGTCTGTATCTTGAGCAGTTAAGCCTTCGTCTTCCTTACGCTCTAAGATATCAAGCAACCGTTGTGCTGTAATGGCTAGCGCTTGGCCTTCTTCATTATCAGCGAAGTCCGCCACCCGCACCGGCGCCTCTTTAAACAATAAGTCAGCGTTGCCCAAGCGCGCTAGCACCCAATCTATAACGGCTAAAATTTCTGGCGCACGCACGCGGCCATCTTTATTTTGATCGATATATTTTAATAAACGCTCATCAATTTCTAAGCCTTCTGTAGGGCAGGCCAAGCTCGCCCACAATTTTTGATCGAGCTCTTTTAAGCGCGCTAGATCAGCGGGTGTCTCCAGTTGAACCTGCTCAAACCCACCCGCATAAAAAAATCGCCACGGATACACTCTCGTTTTGCCCATTTTCTTACCTTTCAGTACAGTCACCGCTCAAAAACTGAGCTACACATTATTAAAAACAACGTGATTATAGTCACAATAGTGAGAAGCACCTACTATCAACTATGTATAATCTGTTAATGACCCATGAGTTCTTGTTTGTTAGCGTTGTAAGTTTCCATAAAAGAGAACAAAAAAATGCCATACGAACACATTGTTTATGACGTTAAAGAACAAATACTCACCCTTACGCTTAACCGCCCCGAGCGTTTAAACGCATGGACGCTACAAATGAAAGATGAGCTAATCCATGCGGTGGAACGTGCTAACCAAGATGATAATATCCGCGTGATTGTGGTGACGGGCGCAGGCAAGCATTTTTGTGCGGGCATGGAGCTAGTGCGCCCCGAAGGCAACATCTTTGGCTACGATATCCCTCAAGGGGACACACTAAATATTGAAGAAATTCGTGATTCAGGCGGCGAGTTTGCGTTGGCGCTGTATAACAGCAACAAGCCTATTATTGCGGCCATCAATGGCGCTGCTATTGGCGTGGGTATCACCATGACCTTAGCCATGGATTTCCGCGTTGCGGCTAAAGGGGCTAAATTAGGTTTAGTGTTTACGCAACGCGGCATAGTGCCTGAGACCTGCGCTAGCTGGTACCTGCCTCGCTTGGTGGGCATGCAAAAAGCCTTGGAATGGACCTTAAGCGGTGATATCTTCACCGCGGAAGAAGCGCTGACCGCAGGGCTAGTAATGAGTCTGCATGAAAAAGAGGACGTGCTTACCGCCGCTTACGCCTTGGCCAAACGCCTCATTGCCAATACCTCAGCCGTGGGCGTGGCCTTAACGCGCAAAATGATGTGGCGTAACCCTAACTTTGAGCACCCCATGCAGGCCCACGATGTGGAATCGCGCCTCATGTATATTACCAACCAGCGACTTGATGGCCGCGATGGCTTTGATGCATTTTTAGAAAAGCGTGAACCTGTTTTCACCGCCAGCGTTGCCAAGGATATGCCAGCCACTCCTTTTTGGCCCGACCCTAAGCTCACTAACGATTAGGAACCCCCATGGACATTAAAGAACTCATTAAGCGCAACCACGAATGGGCAGAAAACATCGCCAACACCGATCCCGATTTTTTCCCTACCTTAGCAGCGCAGCAAAAACCTGAGTTTTTATGGATCGGTTGTTCCGATAGCCGCGTGCCTGCCAACCAAGTGGTGGATTTAGACCCAGGCGAAGTGTTTGTACACCGTAATGTATCCAATATGGTGATCCACACCGATATGAATATGCTGTCGGTGGTGCAGTTTGCCGTGGAAATTCTTGAGGTGAAGCACATCATTATCGTTGGGCACTACGGCTGTGGCGGCGTTAGAGCCGCCATGGAGCAGGGCGAAAACGGCCTGATTGATAACTGGCTGCTCGATATTAAAGACACCATTTATCACCACCGTAAAGCCCTTGCCGACATTACCGACTATGAAGAAAAAGTAGATCGCGTCTGTGAGCTTAATGTCATACAGCAGGTATATAACCTCTCTCACACCAACATAGTGCAAAAAGCGTGGCGCAATAATAAACGCCTACAAATCCACGGTTGGTGCTACGGCCTCAATGATGGCAAAGTAAAAGACCTCGAAGTCACAGTAGATAGTGCTGAAAAGCTGAAGGATATTTATCGCTATAAGGTGGAATAGAGCTGGAACCGCAGGGTTGCCCTTACACCGGGCGGGTGCCACGGCTCTCGTGCCGAGGGGCACCACTCAACGAGTTCTTAACAAACAGCATCAGCAATAAGCACTGCGGTGTGCGCTGGAACCGCTAGGGTTACCCTAGCACCGGGCGGGTGCCACTCAACGAGTTCTAAACATACTGCATCAGCAATAAGCACTGCGAAATCACTCTTTTTTTGCGGAAGAGCACGCAAAAGAAAGAGTGGTTTCTCCGTGCCTCCCACCGGT
>Ga0209487_1000371_pt1 | contig 41202 bp, 34 predicted proteins | sample Poulit2012_FD_187524 | JGI IMG/M metagenome (GOLD analysis project Ga0209487, IMG submission 187524) | Agricultural soil microbial communities from Georgia to study Nitrogen management - Poultry litter 2012 (SPAdes) (version 2) | ecosystem: Environmental > Terrestrial > Soil > Agricultural land... | reverse complement strand
TTAGGTAAATAGTTCCTTCACCTTTCTATGGTTTCTTAGGGCTCGTGGTCTTCAAACTGGTGGATGAACGACAACTTTTCATGAAATTCTCGTTTTAGAGGTCTTCATAGCGGTGATGAACGACAACTTTTCATGGAATTCTCGTTTTAGAGGTCTTCATAGCGGTGATGAACGACAACTTTTCATGAAATTCTCGTTTTAGTGGTCTTCATAGCGGTGATGAACGACAAATTTTCATGAAATTCTCGTTTTAGTGGTCTTCATAGCGATAATAAACGCCAAAATTATATAATCTTGTTTGAGGGTGTTAACGCTTTTGTATATAAACATGTTATTATAAATTTAACATAAAAAATAAGTAAAAAGCAGGGGGCGAGTGAAATGTCAAGGCGTCCTAGAATCTGTGTTGTCGGCAGTATTAATATGGATCTGGTGACAACAACGAAGTCAATGCCTGAACAAGGAGAAACTGTTATGGGAGAGGCATTTGCAACTTATCCGGGTGGAAAAGGAGCCAATCAAGCAGTTGCTGCAGCTAAACTAGGAGCAGAAGTCACGATGATTGGGGCGATAGGTGAGGATACGTTTGGAAGTAACCTTTTATCTCATTTTGAAAAGGAAGGTATTTATACAAACGGAATTAAAAAGTGTCCACAACAGACAACCGGTATCGCAACAATCATTTTATCAAAACAAGATAACCGAATCATTGTTGCAGCAGGGGCTAATATAAAAGTGACTCCTGAATGGGTGGAGAGTAACAAACAAGAGATTTTGAAATGTGATTTAATATTATTACAGTTTGAAATCCCAATGGAGACGATCCAATATGTGACACGTCTAGCTTTTGAAAATGGCATTCCTGTCGTGATAAATCCGGCGCCTTTTCAAGAGTTTCCTAAGGAATTACTTGAAAAAGCGACTTATTTCACACCTAACGAAATAGAACTTTTATCAATGAACCAAATGGAAAATTTCGATAAAGTGAATGACAAAATGATTGTAACAAAAGGCAGCCAAGGCATCCAGTTTGTAAATGAAAGTGGCGACGTACAAAATGTATCAGCGTTCCGAGTTAAGGTTGAAGATACGACGGGAGCAGGGGATACATTTAATGGTGCTCTGGCTGCTGAATTGTTACGAGGTGCTGAATTAGGAAAGGCTGCTTATTATGCAAATGCGGCAGCAGCTCTATCAGTAACAAAACTCGGCGCTCAAGGTGGCATGCCTACTCGAGAAGAAGTAGAAGCGTTTTTAACGAAACGGGAAAATCAAAAGTAGTTAAAACTTTTGATGTGGGAGGCTGAAAAGTGAATGAATAAGAAACCAATAATTATTGATACAGACCCAGGTATTGATGATGCTGTTGCACTTGCAATTGCCTTGCATGATAAAACGCTTGATGTCCGCTTAATTACAACAGTTCATGGCAATGTAAGTTTAGATAAAGTGACACGGAACGCTTTGAAATTACTTCATTTTTTCAATAAGGATGTTCCAGTAGCTGCCGGGAGTGACCGCCCACTTCTCCGTGATGTGATCGATGCAAGTGAAGTCCATGGTGAATCAGGCATGGACGGTTATGAGTTTTCTGAGCCGGATAACGCTCTTTTAGAAGACGACCATGCTGTAAATGCGATGTATAAGGAAATAATGAGAAGTGAGGAGAAAATAACTATTGTCCCAATTGGTCCATTAACGAATATTGCTTTATTGATTCGACTTTATCCTGAAGTTGTTAAGGAAATTAAGGAAATTGTTTTAATGGGCGGGTCGACATCAAGAGGCAATGCAAGCCCGGCTGCTGAATTTAATATATTAGCTGATCCTGAAGCAGCTAAAATTGTTTTTCAAAGTCCAGTTCCAATTGTTATGCTCGGACTGAATATTGGAGACAAAGCCAAAATTTTTAATGAGGATAGTAAGAAAATCAAACATTTAAATCAAACAGGCAAGATGATACATGATCTTTTTCAACATTACCGGGGCGGGACAATGGAGACCGGGCTTACGATGTACGATAGTACGGCCATTGGTTATTTAAGTAAGTCCGATATGTATCAAGTTGCCGAAGCTTATGTTGATGTTGAAGTTAAGGGTCAACTCACAATGGGAGCAACGATTGTTGATTTAGAACATCAATTTGGAAAACAACCTAATGCCAAAGTAGCTGTTGATTTAGACGATCAAGCTTTTAAACATTGGCTTATTAATAGTTTAGCTGAGTGTAATTGATTAAAAAACTACAATAATTTGCTTGTCATAGCAAGTCATTGTAGTTTTTTGTTTTAGAAATATTTATTACTTTTTTTATAATAGAGTTGAACAAAAGGATAAATATTTATCGAAACAGTAAAACTTTTCATCATATATCCTTGCAATCTTCTTAAGAATTACGTATGGTTAATAACGTCAAATAATTTAGGAGGACATATGAAGAACGTCTCAAAAGTATTTTATATTACATTAGTTTTAGTGATTATTGCAGTAGTATTTGGTGGTCTTTTTCCTGCTCAATTTGAAAACATTACAACGAACATACAAGAATTTGTAGCTACCAAATTTGGTTGGTATTATATGTTACTAATGTCAGCTACGGTTATTCTATCTATTTTTATTGCAATTAGTCCATATGGGAAAATTCGGTTAGGTAAAGATAATTCTAAACCAGATTTTTCAACACCGACATGGATTGCGATGCTGTTTTCAGCGGGAATGGGTATTGGGCTTGTTTTTTACGGGGCAGCAGAGCCTTTATCACATTATTTAACTGATGCTCCCTCTTCAGAAGTTGGATCTAATGCGGCATTTAAGGAAGGTTTGACGTCAGCCTATTTTCATTGGGGACTTCATGTCTGGGCGATGTATGGGATGATAGCGCTAGCACTTGCTTATTTCCAATTCCGCAAAGAAGAGCCTGGACTTATATCAGCCACGTTAAAACCATTATTTGGTGAAAAGATGAATGGTCCGTGGGGTGTTCTAATTGACGTCCTCGCTGTTTTTGCAACGGTTTTTGGAGTCGCGACATCTCTTGGATTTGGAGCAGTTCAAATAAATGGAGGTTTATCTCATTTATTTGGAATGAAGATTGGTTTTGGTTCACAATTTATAATTATCGCAGTAGTGACGCTTTTATTTCTAGCTTCTGCCTGGTCAGGACTGAGTAAAGGAATTAAATATTTATCTAACACAAATATGGTTTTAGCTGTCATTTTACTAATTACTGTACTGATTGTAGGTCCAACCCTGCTTATATTAAACATGTATACCGAAACAATTGGTCTTTATATGCAAGATTTAATAAAGATGAGTTTTCGAACAGCTCCTTTAGAAGGAGACAACAGAGGTTGGCTTGATGGTTGGACAATTTTTTACTGGGCATGGTGGATTTCCTGGGCTCCTTTTGTTGGTATGTTTATCGCTCGTGTTTCACGTGGGCGGACGATACGTTCATTTATGACTGGTGTATTAATTGTTCCAACGTTATTTGTGACTATTTGGTATGCCGTTTTTGGTACGACAGCAGGTGATGTGCAAAATCATGGCACGGAATTAACACAATATTCTACGGAGCTAGTGCTGTTCAATATGTTTGATCAGCTGCCGATTTCCATGATTTTATCAGTGATAGCTATTTTGCTGATTGCTTCATTTTTTGTAACGTCTGCGGATTCAGCAACGTTTGTTTTAGGAATGCAGTCAACAAAAGGGTCACTTATCCCACCTAATAACGTGAAAATCATTTGGGGGATTGCTCAATCGGCTGTTGCATTAATCCTCCTTTATGTAGGTGGATTAACGGCTATTCAAAACACGATTATTTCAGCAGCTTTGCCATTTTCATTTGTGATGATTTTAATGATTATTTCATTGTTCAAAGCACTTAATAAAGAACTTAGATAACATTATCAAAGTTTAGTTGTACTTATATTAAAAGGAGTCTATCAGCGATAGACTCCTTTTAATAATGAAATATTAGAAAACTTTGTAATACATAGTGACAGATAATCTTTATAGTGATAAAATGTGAGTCATTAGTCCTGAGTTTAAAAAAGTCATAGGACAATGAAAATTAAAAACATTTAGTGGATTGGAGTAAAATGGATGAAAAAATGTAATCAATGTGGATTCGAACAAGAAGACGGAAAGTTCTGTGGCAAATGTGGTAGTCCTTTAGAGGATAAAGCTACTACTCAACCGAGTGAAAGCGAAAAAGCTGAAACGGTTGATGCTATAAATCAATCAAATAGTCAGCAAGCAAGTGATGAAGAAAATCAAGGCTCTCAATCTCCATCGTCGTCTGAACAGGATGAAGTTGCTGCAACGACTGTCCAGAGAGAAACAACATCTGCTTCTCAACACACACAAACGGAAAATGACACGGTTGAAAGAATGAAAGAAACATCAAAAGAATTTTGGTCTTATTTTACATATTATTTAAAGCAGCCGTCACATATTTTTGCAAAACGTGGCAACGAATTTACCAATGGTATCATAAATATTGTGGTCATGTTAATATTATTTTCTTTAAGCACTTATTTTCTATTTAGAAACTTTATGTCTGCCGCAATGTATGGGTTTGATCCTGGTGTACCTTTCTTCCCGATTTTTGGTAACACTTTGTTTTTCACAGCTATATTTATCCTGTTGGTCATCGGTATTCTGTTTGGGGTAAATAAGTTATTCGGTTCGGAGTATTCATTTAAGGAAATAATAAGTGTTTATGGAGGCCATCTGTCCCTTACAATAATCATTGCGGCTGCAGCATTTATTTTATTACTAGTCAAAGCGAATCTAATCGGGATGGTTTTAATAGTCGTTGTGTTTGGACTTGCGATTACAACGACCCCACTTTACTTGATTAGTAGTTTATTAACAAGAAAGTCAAAGTCACTTGACCCGTTTTATGGTTACCTTATTTATACTGTCGCTGTAGCTATTGGTTTCTTTATTTTGTTTACTATTTTAGCAGATTCAGCTATAGGTGGACTGTTAGATGATTTAGAGAATATGTTTAATCCTTTCTAAATTTCTTTTAAATTTTTATGAGAAGTCGTTTGGTTTTCAGATATACTGGAAACTAGACGACTTTTTTGTCGTTTTGGGAAACTATAACATTAAAACTCCTGTGGATAACTTTATACTAAAATTGTCCATGTCCAGCTCAGGGCGCCTAGCTTCTCGAGGTCTTAAGCATTAAACCTACGTGGCAAAGAACACCACTGCGGTTTTCTGCTTAAGCTTGTCGGAGCTGGCCAGGCGCCCTGTGTTTTTGTTCCTTTTCAATCTTCCTACTCAGTAAAGTAAATGTATGGTAAAGTTATATTATTGCTGAAAAATCAATAAAGGAGAACAATGGGACATGAAGGATTATTTGGATAAATTGGCTCAATCGTCCAGTCGATCATACGTAGGAACGATGTTACCAGGAATTATAATTTGTTTTTTAGTTATGATGGCAGGGATATATGGTGCAGAGTTGATCGGTGCTTTACTCATTAAATTGAATTTCTTACCTGAAGGCAGTGCAAGTCCCGTTTCAGGTATATTTGTTGCCATTATTCTTGGAATTATAATTCGAAATACAGTAGGCTTACATCTTATCTTTAAAGAAGGTACGGCTTTTTCGGTAAAATATGCTTTAAGATTAGGGATTATTTTACTTGGATTTCGCTTAAGCCTAGTAGAAGCACTTAAACTTGGAGCCTGGGGTATTCCATTAATCGTTATTTGCATTAGTTGCGGGTTGGCAGTGACATTATATTTCACTAAAAAACTCCAGCAATCCGAAAGACTTGGGACCCTGATTGCTTGTGGAACGGGAATTTGTGGCGTAACAGCAATTATGGCAACGTCACCTGTGATTGAAGCCAAAGAAAATGAAATATCTTATGCGGTTGCTAATATTACTATTTTCGGATTAGTTGGCATGTTATTCTACCCTTATTTGACTCATTTCTTTTTTGCTGAAGATCCGATTAAAGCAGGATTATTTCTTGGAACTGCGATCCATGATACTGCACAAGTGACAGGTTCTGCATTAATTTATGATCAAATGTTCCAGATGGAAAAAGCAGTCGATGTTGCGATGGTGACGAAATTGACAAGAAATTTATTTATTATCGCAGTTATTCCAGTCGTATCTCTGCTTTTCTTTAGAAATTCACAACGTGCCAGGATGGCTGAAGGGGCTCAATCAGGTATAGATAGCGGGGGAGAGGTAAGCGAATCATCACGATTACCTAAATGGTATAAACTTGTTCCTTTATTTGTGATTGGCTTCTTATTGCTTGCCTTAGTAAGGACGATTGGTGATATGACACTCACTAATGATGGAGCAGCGTTCGGATTCTTATCAGCAGATGCATGGCAAAGTTTCTATGAATCAAGCAGTTCTTTTGGTACGACTTATATGCTTGGTATTGCAATGGCAGGTGTCGGATTGACCACTGATTTAAGTCAATTTAAAGGATTAGGGATGAAGCCATTTTATATCGGTCTGATTGCGGCTCTTTCTATTGGTTTAGTTAGTTTCACGCTCGTAAGCTTATTCGGTCATTTGGTGACAGTTTAAAAATTGGCAGAACGAATTGATAAATTCTACAGACGAACTATATATTACTCTACACCTACGCTACGGAAAAACATTTCGCTTTCCGCAGGCGCTGAGCCTCCTCGAGCTACGCTCTGCGGGGTCTCATCTAGGCTGCTTCTGCTGCTGGAGTCTCCATGTTTTTCCTACGCTAAGATGCAGAACTGTATAAGATAGCCGAACAATGATCATTAATATCAATTCATTGCTCGGCGTGCAACTCCTTTTACAATCTAATCTATTGGCCTTTATTAGAAGGTACTCATTGATTTATTACATATTCTTTTGATAGTCGGGTTCTGAGTTGATTAAAACTTGGCCGATTTCTTTTTGAATAGCTTTGTGGAAAATTTTGTTGGCTGAAACTATATCAAATAAAGCAATACCGGTTGATTTAAATAAAGTAGTTTCGTCACTCTTAGGTGATGAATTGTCTGTCGCTAAAAAGTCAGCCATTGTTTTGATACTATTTTCTTCTAGCCACTGATTTTCAAGGGGCTGGGTAAGATCTCCAGATTCTTTAATGGCGTCATCTGAATCAACTAAAACATGCGCAGCTAGTGAATAGGCACTTTGAGGAAACTCACGCATGGTTGGTTGAAATGAGCCAATACCAACGATTAACTTACCTTGTAATAGCGTGGCTTCATTAGGAAGTACAGGTTGATCGGATGTGGTTGCGGTGATGATAATTTCAGCATCTTTAATGGCCTCAGCTGCCGAATCACATAAATGGATAGTGACATCAGACTCAAGATAAGGTGCCAAAGATTCTCGGAAGGAATTCATCTTTTCAGGTGTCCGGTTATAAAGATAAATATCTTTAATAGGGCGTTCACTACATGCAGCTTCCGCTTGATAGAAACCTTGAACACCTGTACCGATAATTGCAATCGAGGAAGCATCTTCCTTAGCAAGGTGGCGAATGGCTGAGCCGCCAATTGCTCCGGTTCGCATCCCTGTTAAAAAAGAACCGTCTATAATAGCTTGGATTTTTCCGGTTGTTTCACATTTTAAAATAAATAAACCATGAATCGTCGGCTCTTCGATATTGTCAGGGAACGTTGTAATTAATTTTGTCCCAAATGCCCCATCACCGATACACGGCATGACGACCAGGGTGTTATTTTCATCTTTCAATTGCATGCGTGTTGGCATTGTATAATCTTTTTTATGATAAATATGGTATGACTCATCAATGGCATCAATCATATCCTGCATGGTGACGGTTTCGCGTATATCCTGTTCATTTAAATAAAGCATAGAAACCTCCTTTAAATAAATATTAAATCCACTATCAATAAGGTGCTTACACAATCGCTCCTTCAATCAACAGATCATTTTCTGCAAAACGTTCAAAACGGAGTGGCTTTAGGTCAAGTGTTTCATAATTTCCCGTACTGATTAATTCGGATAGACCTTTTCCAACTGCAGGCGCTTGCTGCATGCCGTGTCCACTGAATCCACAGGCCATATAATAACCGTGAACTTCGGGATGTGCACCAATAATGGCATTTTGGTCTTTGGTGTTATGGCTGTACATACCAGCCCAGCCGCTGATAACTTTGGCTCTCTCAAAATTACTAACTCGATGCGCCAACACAGGCCATAATTCTTCTGTGAAAAAATCGCGACGCCATTTAAAGTCGATACCTGGTTTTACTTCTTCAGAATAACCGACAATTAAATTATTTCCTTCATGTCTAAAATAAACTTCTGTAGGATCAACTGTTAATGGTAAATAATTTTGCAGGGGCTCTGAAATATCAAATTGGATTATCTGTCTTTTTAGTGGGATGACCGGGACAGGGCAATCAATCTTTTCACTCAATTGAGGAGCCCATGGACCAGCACAATTGATAACTGTAGGCGCATGGTAAACATCTCCACACTCAAGCTCAACACCAGTTATTCCATCGCGACCGGTGAGTAGGTGATCGACCGGTTTATAGATATATGTTGCACCAAGTTGTTTAGCTTTCTTAGCATAACCTATCATGACTGAGTAAGGATCTAAATAACCATCTTCAGCGCAATACAATCCACCTGCTAAATCGTCTATATTCAATTCCGGAATAATTGATAGTAACTCTTGAGGAGATAACAATTCAGAAGGGACATTATAGCCATGTTGTAACTTCGCTTGTTGTTCAAGGTCTGATAAGTTTTCATTTTGCGCAAGAAATAAATAGCCTCTTTGTTTTAAATCTATTTCCGCTTTTTCACCATCAACAGCCATATCATCGGCAAATGTCTTATATTTTTGTAAACCATAACGACTAATTTGAATGTTCACAGCCGTAGTGAATAACTGTCTAATCCCACCAGCACTTCGTGGTGTGGAAGAATGTTCATATAATTGATCTTTTTCAAAAACGATAATTTTCCCTGTATATCCATCATTTAATAAGTTGTACGCCACACTTGAGCCGATGACGCCACCACCGACAATAATAATATCTGCTGCTTTAGAAGTCATGATTTCACCTCAATTTAAATTTGTAAAAAACTAATCTGCAATTAATCAACTTCTTTAAAATCTTAATCCTAATCGTAGCGCAGCAGAAAAAGTAATACTATGGACGAAATGAACAAATTTTAAAAATAGTTTATCAATTGATGGTACTATTTGAATTGTGTTAATATATAAAATATATTGCAAAATAGGAGAGGGTCGGCGATGAAAGAAATTGTGCACTATGCACAAAGTACTGTGAAAGCGCTTACCGAAACTTTGCCTTTTCCAGTGAGCTTTACAGATGATAATGGGATTATTATTAGCGATAGTGATCCGAACCGTATCGGCACACTTCATTCTCCTTCTATTAAAGTAATGAAGGATGCGGATATGATTTTATTTGAGCCGGATCAAGTGGAGTCATTTGAGAATGTTTTGCCAGGTGTGGCAGTGCCTCTTTATTTTGATAATCGACCAATAGGCGTACTAGGAATCGTTGGGGACCCAGAAGAAGTACAGCCATATGCTAACCTAGTTAAACGATATGCTGAAATGATATGGCAAGAATCAAGGAAAATGCAGGCTGTTGAATTAAAACATATGAAATTAGAGTCTTTTTTACATTATATTTTATTAAATAATCAACAGTATAATCATGAACAAATCAAAATTTATTCAGATCTTTTAGGTATAGATACATCATACAGTCGTATTTGCATAATTATTGATATCGGACATTATGTTTTAACTAATTTAAATGCTGAACCTCGACCCATGAACGAACTAATGTTTAAGGATAAACTTCTGAATTGCGTGGACGTAGCTTTTGGTGAAGATAAAGATAACACAAGTTCTTTTTTAACTTCGGAAAAAATGATTTTGCTTAAGCCTATTAAAAACGAAATATCTTTTAAAAAGTTTATTGAATCCTTTAATCAAAAAGCAAAGCAGTTAATTAATATGCTGAAGAGTTATCATATCTCTGAAGTAAAGGTGAGTGTAGGGAGTAGAGCTACTTCCCTTTTTGAGGTGTTTAAATCATATCAAGAAGCTGAGCGACTTTTAGCACACGGAGATAAAATGAAACATAAACCACAAATTTTAACGTATTACGACTGGGATGTGTTACTTAAAGTGCTTCCATCACAGATTGACTCAGACTTTAAACGCTATATTCGTGATCGGCTTTATGACTTTTTTGAAGATGAAAACTCGGAGGAATTGAGTAATGATTTTCTCGTCTATTGTAGAATGAATATGAACATAAGCCAAGCAGCAAAACACCTTTACATACATAGAAATACATTAATGTACCGTCTTAACAAAATAGAGACATTAACAGGTCTTGACACGAATGACTTTGAACATTGTATGATTTTATATTTTATATTAAGACAGTAAAGATAAAATAGATTATTTTCTTAACTGAGTCAGTTTCATAATCTAAATAGCAGTAATAAAACCCGAACATTAAGTAAGTTTAATCCATCATTGATTTCCACTACAGGCGGACGCTTTCCGCGGGTACGGCCTCAGCCTCCTCGAGAAAACCACTTTGCGGGGTCTTCAGACTCGTGGAACTGCACTATCGTTCGTCCCATCGAAAATCATTTACTTTTCCCGCTGGAGTCGTCGTCTTTTGTTCCAATTAATTAATTAAAGTCTCTTATTTAAGAACAGTGTAATTCTTTTTTTAATAATAATTTGGGTTTATGCCTGAAATTCACTTATGAAATTGATTCTACTTGACAAACATCTGGACAGGAAAAGCAATCCCTGTCCAGACTTGTATTATCTACCATAAACTCGCCATATATTCTTCTGATTCACCTGTATTAGCATTAATTGTAAATTCCTTTACCATTTCTTGGCTGGAAACTTTGCCTATCCATAGTGGTAAATAAACTAAAAAGTATTCTACTATTTCATGTCGAGGTTTTTTTAATACATAAGAACGGTTAATTTGCTTTACTTGAACGTCCCTAATATAGTCCACAATAGCATTATCATCGATAATATTTGCACTTATTACTTGATTTTTATGCACTTTCACCTCAGCAGTCTCAGGAATTTTAGAAATAATACCCCTGTATCCTGATATAGCATCTACAAAAACCATATTAGGTGTTTTTTTGGGTGCAAAAGGCTTTCGGTCTGCTATGACAAGTGTTTTTGCCAGCCAGATTGGATGGTATTTTAATGCTGTATTTGTTGTATTTCTTCTAACAAACTCTTTATTTATATTTCCCCTTAAGCGAACAGTCCATTTTAAAGACTTATAAATATGGGTGTACAATGCTTCTTGGTCTATTAAATTATGGTTTCCCATAACGGTTAATTTTTCATTTATCATTCTACTAACCCCTTTTTATAGCCGTGACTAAACTGATCTTTTCATATCAGTATGGTAACTTTCTACGCGTTCTTGTATGTCTTGTGACGGAGCGTCAGTCATCAGACTAACAACAATTACTAATATTAAAGATACAGGTGCAGCGATTATAGGTTCGGAAACTAAAGCAAATGGTTCGGTTATAACTAATATGAGGAAAGTGAGTGATCCCCCAATCATGCCAGCTAAGGCGCCAGCTGTATTTGCTCGCTTCCACCAAATGCCTAACACTAATGGAAATCCAAATGCTGATAACAATCCACCACCTACCCAGCCAACCATAATTGCAATTAAGTTAGGTGGATTAATAGCAAATGCAATTCCTACAATACTCGCAATAATCATGACGATAAACCCTAATCTTGTCACCATTTTTTCCGTTGCATCTTTATTTAAGTATTCTTTATAAATATCTCGTGCAACCCCGGCTGAAATTGCTAGTAACATCGCATCAGATGAAGACATGATCGCAGCAAGAAGTCCTGCTAACATTAATCCTGCTAATAATGGCGACATATAATGTTCAATCACCTTTACAAAAATCATATCTTGGTTTGCCAAAGTCTCTGATACTCCTAAGGTAGCCCCACCAGAAGCAACAATTAAGCCAAATAGAAATACAGATGCATATAATAAACATGCCCACATAGCGGAACGACGCGCAGTCCGTGCATCACGAGAGGCAAAGTTTCTCATCACAGCTGATGGTGATACAATTCCAAACCATAAGAATGCTAGAAACAAACCAAAATAAGACATCCAGGGTTGAGTGATGTCTCCGAATGTTGGACTTGCTGCCAAAGCATCAGCTAGTAACGATGAGAATCCTTGATGTTCTGTCAATATAATCATCGATAAAACTAACATACCAATGATTATAATCCCACCTTGGAAAAGATCCGTATAGGTTATTGCCCACATTCCCCCGAGTGCCGCATAAATCGTAAATCCAATCCCTAGGACAATAACTGCCGTCTTATAATCAATACCTAACACATAAGATCCAATTAACCCAGAAGCCGTTAGTTGTGGAACCATATAAAAGGTCATTCCAATGACGACAATACCAACTGCAATGATTTGAACAGAATTTCCATATCTTTGTTTAAAAAATTCTGGTAGGGTGCTTACACCTGAACGCCTCAGCTGTCCAGAAACTAAGAACATAGTAAACGGTAGGATAGCAACAGCTCCAAACCCATATGCAAATAAAAATGGTACACCCAACGCAACTCCGGATCCAACGGCGCCCATTAATGAACTAGAACTTGCCAAAGCTGCGAATAGAGCAAATGCTCCAACGAACGTATTAATACTTCTTCCAGCAGTCCAATAATTACTTTCTGAAGAATGTGCCCGTCTTGTAAAATATACTCCTATTAAGATCATGCCTACTAAATAAGAACCTAAAATGACAGATTCTAAAACTTGCATTATTTTCCCTCCCTTTTTTATCAGGCCATTCATTACGCTTTATGTTTTATATCTGGGTAAGTATCCTTTTGTTCCTGCATCTCTCTTTTATCCTTTCGCTCAATCCATACTACATAAATAACTGATATTGCCACCCATACAAAATAGCTGAAAAACATTAACCAACCGGCTAAAGATATGCCCATTAGATGGACATCCTTTGGCCACCAAATTAAAACAACTCCAGCCACTAAAAGTAGCACTCCTAACAAAATAATCCCTGGATCAAGCCATTTTGATTTTTTCGTAGACATAGCGACCCTCCTTTCTCGTAGTTTATAGTGATTTTAAATACTGAAAGAGAAGTGGATTAACCTATCCTTGTATGCGTTTACAAACTTATTAAACATGAAATAACACTGAGTTAGTTCTTGTATCTGAGATTAGTAAGTAAAGAGAATGAAATTAATTTATTAGTTATTAGACAATTACTAATATTCACTTATAAAGATAAAGCAACCTTGTGTAAAAATATATGGGTAAACTGCTATAAATTTTCGGCTATGAATTGATTATATTAATGAGAATTCAAATCAAAAGCTATCCAAACGTGATAGGTATAGACTCTAACTTCATTGTACAAACTGCACAATCGTTTTATTAAGATCAGTGATAAAGTGAAAACTTCTTAAGTCCGTACTCTGAGGACGAGTCGTATGTTTTATGTAGTTTGTGATTTCTGCTATTATACTATTTAGAGAGCTCTTGAACATAGGAGTCAGCGGGAAAAATAAGATAGTAGTGAATAATTTAAAAGTAGGTTTGCATAAATTGAATAAGGAGGATGAGATAATGCTTGTAATATCTGAACAAGACATGATGAAAAATTATATAATGAAAGATGCTATATCAGATCTCAAAAAAGGAATGAAAGCTAAAAAAGAAAAATTGATACTAAATCCTGAACGAACCGTTATTAATTTTCCAGAACAGGAAGGCTCAGCGTTATATATGCCAAGCGCCAATTTGCATGAGGATAAGGCGTCTATGAAAGTCGTAACCATATTTCCAAAAAATCCTCAGATTGGCAAAGCAACAACTCAAGGTGTGCTACTCTTGAGTGATGCTGAAACTGGAGAACATCTATGTTTAATGAATGCATCATATCTTACTAGATTAAGAACTGGCGCCTTAAGTGGTGTTGCTTCTGAAGTATTTGCTCGTAAGGAATCAAGTGAATTGGCTGTGATCGGAACAGGTGCCATGGCTTTTGAGCAAGTGCTTGGTGTATTGGAAGTACGGTCAATTAGTATGATTAATCTATTTAATCGAACACGAGAAAAAGCTTTCCAATTTAAAGAAAAGTTAATAGAATTCGGTGTAACTTGCGAGATAAATATTTCCAATGATGTTAATCAGATTGTTGAAACAGCAGATATTATTTGTTGTGCAACTCGTTCAAATGATCCTGTGTTCGATGGAACTCGATTACAAGAAGGAACACATATCAATGGGGTTGGGTCATTTCTACCGACAATGCGCGAAGTTGATCTTACGACAATTCACAAAGCAGATAAAATAATAGTTGATGACTTAAAAGGTGTGAAGGAGGAAGCTGGGGAACTGATTCACGCAACCGAACTAGGTAACTGGCGCTTCGCAGATATTTATGCTGAACTGTATGAAGTCGATGGAAGTACATTTAAGAGGGAAAATGATCAGGAAATAACATTTTTCAAATCAGTAGGGAGCGCTTATTTTGATCAAGCATTAGCCCAAGGAGTTTATAAATTAGCGAAAAGCCGAGGATTTGGTGGAGAAATCGATATATAAGAATTTTAAAAGTAGACATTTAGCAACAATCATACGCTTTTTAGCGTAAGCATTATTTTTCTATATTTGAGGTGAATCAGTTGTTAAAAGACACGGGAGAAAGAGTCATACCAGAGAAAATGGACGTTACGGATTATATGCTTATTGAACATCTTGCCAGATATCATTTTGCGAATCTGTACGTTAAAGGACGCGTTCTTGATTTAGCTTGTGGATCTGGATATGGCACTCACATTATAGCAAAGCGTTGCAGGAACCAACTTAATGAAGTTATTGGTATAGATAATAGTAGAGAGGCTTTAGACTATGCACGGTACAGTTACTATCATCCAAAATCTACATTTATAGAGGAGGATGTAGTCAGTGTCAAACTCCCAATACAGTTAGGGCAATTCGACTTTATTGTTAGTTTTGAAACGTTTGAACACATAAAGGAAGAAGAACAATTTTTAAATAATATTTATAACATGCTGAAACCAGGTGGCTCTTTGATTTTATCGACACCATTTGGTCAAGGTCGTGGCAAGCCTTGTGGTAATCCATTTCATATTCATCAACTTACTGAAAAACAATTTAAAGCACTATTTACTAGATACGAGTCAGCGACCTTTTATTACCAAGCCGGGGCTCTAATTGTGCCTGAGGAATTTGCTAAAGATACAAAATTTCCAATTGGAATTGTTGTCTGTCAAAAATAAATATGCTTTCTAAATCAAAAAGAAACCTATCGCCATAATAACGTACCCACCCAATAAAGCTAAACCGTCAAACCAGTTTGACTCGCCATCGACTGATAACATAATGATTAATAAAACAGCAGTAATCATACTAATTAATTCTGGCCATGTAAAGATGAGTGGCATTGAGATAGGAAAAAACATTGATATTACAACTAGAATGGGAGCAACAAACATTGCGACTTGTAGGGTAGATCCGACAGCAATCTCTACCGCCACGTCCATTTTATTTTTATAGGCTAGAAAAACAGCTGAGGCGTGTTCAGCAGCATTACCGACAAAGGCAACAATAATAACCCCGATGAATAATTCTGACCAGCCAAATGTTTCCCCGACAACGGTAAACGTATCAACAAGATGGTCTGAGATGAAAGCAACAGCCAGAGTTGCCAGTGCCAATATGGTCATTGCCCTTCCTTTACTCCACTCAGGTTCTTCTTCAACGACCTCTGTTGATTGATTGGAGTTTATTTCTTCAGGATGTATTTTTTCTTTACTTTGAAAAAGTCCTCGATGTGTAAATAATTTGAAGAACAAAGCGGCTAAGTAAAGTATAATGAGGGTAATGGACACACCTACACTGAGGATCATTGTTTGACTTTCACCCATTGATAAAGTGAATACCTTAGGAATGATGAATGCTAATATGATTGAGAATATCAGTAATCCAGCATTATGCATAGCATTATTAATATTAAACGTTTGCCGCTTGTATTTTAACCCACCAATAAAGAATGAAAACCCACCAACTAAAAGTAAATTACCCAATATAGATCCAGTTAAAGAGGCGAGCACAATGCCAATCAAACCAGACTTCAATGCGAAAATAGAGATAATGAGTTCAACAGCATTACCGAATGTCGCATTAAGTAACCCGCCAATTCGTGGCCCTAATACAATTGCTAAACTCTCCGTCGACTTTCCGATTAATCCCGCTAAGGCAATAATAGTTAAGGAATAAATAATAAACATAAGAACAGGTGACCAATCCATCATTGCACCAATTATAGCTACAGGTAAGCCTATAGCTGTTAGCCCAAAAAATATCTTATTTGCCATTAACAAAACTCCTTTAAAAGTAGCAATAGTTAGCATACCCGAAGTTTATCTATTTATTGATTTTTTAGAGAGAAAATGAGTTAATTATGTAAAGTAGTTAAAAGGGCGAGAGTTTGGCCAACGATTCGATTATTTCCTGGGGAATAAGCTGTTAGAAGAAAGTTTTTGCGGGGATTCGACAATGGTTTAACTTGAATTTTAATATAAGTCGGGTAATTAAATCTTGCTTAATTAGTATATGCTTTTTTCAATAATAAAGGATAGGGGAGTTACTCAGATCACTCTCCCTATCCACCTAAAAATAGGGCTCCATAAATAAGAGCGCCTAATACAACATATGCAGGACTGACTCGTTTGACTTCTAAAAAGATATAACCAGCAACAATCAGTAGAACGGTATGAATGACTCCGACATCAATATATGAATCAAAAAAGAATTCATAAGTCATAACGCCGAGTAATATCGCAATTGTAGGGCGAATAATTTGCGTTAATTTTTTCACTCGTGGTGAATCTTTGAATTTAAGTAAAATCCCTAATAGAACAATAAGCATTGCAATCGTGGGTGCAACAGAAGCGAAAACGCCAATAATAGAACCAATGATGCCACCTTGATCATAGCCAATATAGGCAGCCATCTTTGTAGCAATCGGTCCAGGCAATCCATTTCCTAAAGCAACCATTTCACTGAATTCTTGGTTACTAAACCAACCATATTCATCGACAACTTCACGTTGGAGAAGAGGGATGGTGGCCGGCCCACCGCCGTAACCTAATATATTAGCAATGAAATTAGAATAAAAAATTTGCCAATACGTGGTTAACATCATTCACCCTCCTGTTTTTGCTTTTGTTGTCTTTCCTCTTTTGATTTAAATAAAAGAGCATATAAAATAAGAGCAATGATGACAATAGCTGGATGAATACCAACTAGTTCAATCAGGAGAAAACTTAGCACTAAGTAAACTATGGTCATGTTCCATCCCATTAATAACTTAGACTTTTTAATGAAATCCCAAGCTAAAACACCGATCATCACTCCAGCAATCGGAAGGACGCCTTTCGACATGCCTTGCACCCACGGCTTATCTTTATACGCGTTTAAAGTTGTTAATAATAAAATTATTAAGAATGCAGTTGGTGCAACTGTAGCTATAATACAGTTTAACATTCCCCAAAACCCTTTTAATCTCCAACCTATGTAGCCTGACATTTTAGTATTAATGGGGCCAGGTAAGGTGTTAGCCAATGCTAAAATATCGGAGAATTCATCATCATCCATCCATTGATATCTTTCGACTACTTCTTTTTGCATCAAAGGAATCGCTGACAATCCTCCCCCGTAGCCAAGCATTCCGGCCCGGAAAAAGGCCATGAATAAATCTTTATGCATATATGATAACAACTCCTTTTGCCTCGCCAATAAATAATATTATCATACGAAAGTTTGTAAAAAAAGTCAAAGTAAGCCATGCAAATATATGTGTTATCAATTGATTATACTTATTAATGATAATATATATATCATAAAAACTATCATTTTGTTTATAGAGGTAAATTAAATGTATATACAATAAATAAAAAAATTTCAAGATAAATATCGTTTATTAGATGGTGTAAATGGTATACTGTGTTTATGGATAAATTTGGAGGGGTAAGAATGAAATTTGATGAGACAGACAAGAAAATTATTGATTGCCTTGTCAAAGACGGTAGAAAATCATATGTAGAATTAGCTGAAGAAGTCGGCCTTTCACGTGTAGCTGTTAAAGATCGAATTGAAAACTTAATTGAAAAAGGTGTTATTGAGAATTTTACAATTACTGTTAACTCAGAAAAGTTCGGTAAAAAAGTGTCAGCTTTTTTCGAAGTAGATGTTGAACCGAAAAACTTACAAGAGGTTGCAGGAAATCTAGCTAATAACCCTAATGTAGCTAGTATATATCAAATGACAGGGCCTAGCACCTTACATATGCATGTACTTGTAAACGATTTTAAAATGCTTGAAGAGTTTATCAACAATGAATTATATGCTGTTGAAGGGATAACAAGAGTAGAGAGCAATGTTATTCTAAAACGATTTAAGAGTCGCGGCGGTTATAAATTATAATACTTTATTAAATAATTGGTTAGCAAAAGAAAACCCATATTGTATTAGGGAAAGTTATATATCCTTATGCAACATGGGCATTTTTATATTCCTTTTTCTTAACTTTCATTCTCTTTTAGCTTCAACAAAATCATCAATAAATTCAGCTAAATTTGTGAGTGCTTCCTGGATTATTTTCTCACCGAGTGCGTAGCTTCCTTTTCGTCCATCACCTATATTTCCATTATTCGTAATTTCATTAAACTGGTAAACAACTTTGACAAAATCACTTTTCATATAGTTTAAAGCAAATGAATCACGATTCATATCTCCCTCTTCAATTAAATCTTCCCTAACAATGCTTGGTGCTAAGTATAAGCATTCAGAAATCTCACGCTCACAGGCATGTCCGAAATATTCTGAGTCAATATCTTCCCGAAGTGTTTGCTTCGCCGCGTCAACAAATTTAGTATGAGCAATTTCCACTTCGTATTGACGAGCTAATTTCTCCGCAGCCACACCTAAAGGTGCACTATTCCCACCATGAGCATTCAGAAATAAAAATTTCTTAATCCCATGATGTTTTAAGCTAGATACTACATCTTCCATAATGGCAATCAGCGTTTCAGGTCGAAGAGTGATGGTTCCCGGAAAATCCATATGGTGTGGGGAAACCCCAAAATTAATAGTAGGTGTGACTAACACTTTAGGAAAACATTTTTCAGCTAACAGGGCGGAAAATTCTTTGGCACGATAAGAATCACAACCTTCAGCAATGTGATAACCATGTTGCTCCTGTGCACCTACCGGAACAATAGCAATGGAAGCAGTCTTAAGCGCATCTTTAATTTCAGGCCAAGTCATATCGGGCAAAATGTACTTTTTCATTGACACATCTCCATTCATTTTCAGTTATTTGCGTAAAGAGTTTTAATATTCTTTTTATAACTATAACGGTCTTTAAAAGAGACGTCAAGGTAGTGGATAACTTTTTAAAGCTAGTATTACTATGGATGAATAAATGCAAGACGACTTTTTTGTAAAACTGGAGAGTAGACTGCCTGAAACTAAGCTGTTTACATGAATTGAGAAGATTAATAGAGTATCATAGAAGTATACCAACTCTAAGGAGAGGATCTAAATGACAGCTAAACAAACTGTATATGTTAATAGGTTCACAGATGGGATTCTCGATCCAAGCAAGGAAATGGAGTATGTAGTAAAAGATGGTGGTTTTATCGTCGCAAACACAGCACCAGGTTGTTGGGGACCGATGATTACACCTAAATTAAAAGGTGGCCATGAAGTAACAAGACCAGTCTTCGTTGAAGGAGCAGAAGTAGGGGACGCTATTGCTATTCATATCAAAAATATTGAAGTGACGTCTATGGCTTCTGGTTCAGGGAACGATCAGCCTGTCGAAGGACACTTTAATGGTGACCCGTTTGTAGCGGCTAAGTGTCCAGGATGTGGAACGACCAATCCCGAAACCGTTATCAAGGGAATTGGTGAAGAAGCAGTACGTTGTGCAAAATGTGATACCGTTATTACACCGTTTTCCCTAACACACGCTTATTCAATCGCTTTTAATGATGAAAAATCAGTCGGTTTAACGTTAAATAAACAAGCATCTGAAACCGTTGCGAAAGACGGAAGAACATATATGAATACGCCTGAACAGTCCATTCAAAATTCAATTTTGACACTTGCACCACACAATATGCCTGGAGTGATTGCTCGATTAAGGCCGTTCCTTGGTCAATTAGGTACAACCCCTGCAAGAGCCTTTCCAGATTCACATAATGCAGGTGATTTCGGGCAATTTTTACTTGACGCACCACACGATTATAGTATGACAAAAGAAGAACTTGAAGACCGTACAGATGGCCATATGGATGTCAATCGAGTAAGAACAGGAGCTATTCTAATTAGTCCTGTGAAAGTTGAAGGAGGCGGAGTATATGTTGGGGACATGCACGCTATGCAAGGTGACGGGGAAATTGCCGGTCACACAGCTGATGTCGCCGGTATCGTCAGCCTTCAAGTGAATGTTTTGAAAAACGTAAACTTAGAAGGTCCGGTATTGCTCCCAGTTACTGAAGACTTGCCACATTTAGCTAAACCATTCACGAAAGAAGAAAAACGCCAAGCAATCGCGCTTAGTGAACAATGGGGCGTTGGTGAAATAGAAGACAGCTATCCTATTTCATTTATCGGTTCTGGCGTAGATCTTAATGAAGCGACAACCAATGGTATGGAAAGAGCGGCCAATCTTTTTGGCATTACCGTTCCTGAAGTAATGAATCGTGCTACAATCAACGGATCAATAGAAATTGGCCGACATCCGGGTGTCGTTACAGTTACGTTTTTAGCACCTGAATCATATTTGAAAGAGAAAGGATTGCTAGATATAGTTAAGAATCAATATGTGTTATAAGTAGATGGCCAATGAAGGAAGAAACCATCGCAATCTTCTTCACTGTCCGTAGGTATTTCATGGGGTAGTGGATGTGCACGTTTTCAGATAGGGTAATCCTGTTACACTCTCTGGGATGGTTCATGGACGTGTTTTAGATAGTATAATAGGAATCCAGGCTACTTCTCCCACTGGATTCTATGCATTTTTCTTCCGCTAAATTATTATTACATCAAAAATCCGAACGTATTTGAGTCTTTATTAAGAGGAATTCAAATTTCGTTCGGCTTTTTATTTATACATGGTTTATGTCTCATTGGCTTTTGTTGTTGTAACGATAATATGACCCAGGGGCACAGAGTCCAAGCATAAGCAAGTATGGAATAATAAAAAATCTATAAAATTAATCCTGAAAAACTTTGCCCATGTTATATTAGATATATCAAATATATGAACTGAAGGGTGGTTTCTACATGGATTTATTCTGGTTAGGTCTTGGGTTAGCGGCTGCTGGTTATTTCATAGGAAGTGGATTACAAAATTTTAAAAGTCCAACGGCGCCAGACTTATTTAATGATCTAAGCGACGGTGATGAACATAAATTAATTGGTGAAAAAGATGTACATTGGTTCATTGGTGTTTCAAAGGAAGATGCTAAAAAGTTAATAGAGGAGCACCCAAATGTGCCACATCTTACTTTGAATGGAAAAACGTATTATCCAAGGGAAAAATTAAAAAAGTGGCTACTGGAAATAGGAGATGCGGACAATAAATAAATACTGATGTCAGTTTTTCAAAGTATAATAAGAAAAACTGGCTTTATTATTTTTTAGAAAAAACTTGTGGTTAGAGCTAATCAAGCGCCACGCGCTTTTGTTCCGTCTAGTTTAGGCGCCCACGCTTTTGTAATAATAAAGAATTTATAAACTATTATTTAACTTGTTAAAAGGGTGTTATATTGACATTGAAGTGGGAGGAATCACCATGCAAGCACGTCTCTTACTAGTAGAAGACGATTCTGAGATTGCACGTGTTATCAGGGATACATTGACTCAAGGTGGATATGAGGTGACCTGGGCGACGACGGGTCTAGAAGGTTGGGAGGATTTTCAGGCAGCGAGCTATGATCTTGTTCTCGTTGATCTTATGCTCCCGGAAATGGATGGCTTCACTTTATGTAAAAATATTCGCTTAAAAAGTGACGTGCCACTCATCATAATTAGTGCACGAAAGGAAGATGAAGACAAGGTGGAAGGGCTTGGTCTTGGTGCGGATGATTATTTGGCAAAACCATTTAGTCTCGTAGAATTAAAGGCACGTATTAATTCACAATTAAGAAGGTGGCGCAGGTATCAAGGTGTCCCTGAAACAGAAGACATTTCAAAATACACAAATGGACTAAAAATTAATTGGGACCAACGCAAAGTGGTGCTATTTAATGAAGAAATTCAATTAACTGTAAAAGAATTTGACTTACTTGACGTTTTAGCTAAACATCCAGGACGCACTTTTTCAAAACAAGAACTCTATGAACATATATGGAATCAAATAGAAGCAGATGGCCTTCATACTGTCACCGTTCATATCAAATCATTACGTGAAAAATTAAATGATCCAGTAAAAACACCACAGTTTATTCAAACCGTTTGGGGTAAAGGTTATAAATTTATCGGTGAGCAAAAGTGAAAATAAAAACGTGGCTATTAATCTCGTATTTAATGGTGATGATTCTTCCTCTAATCACTGCTTATTTTCTTTTTGCTTGGATTAATTCCTATAATAATGAACAAAAAGTGGAAGAAAATATCCAGTTACGGGCGGAATTAGATGACATTAAACAAGAATTGAATGATCCTGCGCTCTACGTTTCACAAGCAGATAGAGGAAACCTTAAGACGGACGCTGATCAATCAAAATTAATCACGCTTTACGATGGAAATGGCGTGATTATCTATTCATCGAATCCCACATTACAATCAACGCAGTTTGCGCTTAGCAAAGAGCAACTCTATCAAGATTTATACGAATTAGAACAGGGATATAGTTCATTTTCATATAAGCAGCCTGTCTTTGATCAACATGAACTCGTTGGCTTTTTTGATGTTGAAATAGCTCGAGATAAGTGGGTTGCAGGTGTGGAAAAACGCAGCTATATCGTTGGAGGCTTATTTTTAATTGTATTTGTGCTGATTTATTTAACGGTGATTCGACTTGTGAATAAAAAGCTAAATATCCGTCTCACTGGATTGATGGGTGATATGTCGGCTTATGCAGCTGGAGAAACAGTGAATGAGCGGCCGACAAACCAAGACGAAATTGGGAAATTAACAGAACATTTTTATCATATGAAGCAACAAATTGATGCTGCGAGAGAAACAATCGAACAGGAACAAGACACAAAAGAATATCTGATTGCGAGCGTCTCTCATGATTTAAAGACACCACTCACATCAATAAAGGCATATGCTGAAGCCCTTCATACGCAAAAGTTAACAAATGAGGAGCAAAGTGAATACCGCCGCGTCATTATGGAAAAATCGAACTTTATGCAACAGATGTTAGACGACTTGTTAACATACACATTACTCAAATCACCAAGCCATGAAATGGAATTAGTAGAAGTTGAAGGCGATGAATTTTTCGAAATGCTCGTCTCTGATTACGAAGAGATAAGTAGGAAACAAGGGATTTATCTTGAAACTACAGCAAAAGTTTGTGGAAGATATCAAGTAAACCCAAAAGAGATGATGCGAATAGCGGACAATTTAGTTAGTAATGCGATTCAGCATACGAAAAGTGAAAATCATCTTTGGGTAGCCGCACTCTCAAGTGACATGATGCCTCCTGATTGGCTGTTTGACTTTACCCCTAACTTTTGGAAGGAAAATGCCATGTACTTCATTGTGCAAAATGAAGGGGAAGGTCTATCAGAAGAAAAGTCAGCCCATGTGTTTGATCCGCTCTATCAAGCTGATGAGGCAAGAAGTAAACAATACATACACGGTTCTGGACTCGGTTTAAGCATTACAAAACAAATTATCGAAAAACATGGTGGCGACGTTTATTTTTATTCAAAAGAAAACGTGGGTACGTGTGTGATATGTGAATTACCACAACTATAGTAAAGAAGGGGAAGAGAATGAAACTTTTTAAAGGATTGGTCATTTTTTGTGCGATAGGAGGCGTAGTCTTAATGGCTGGATGCTCAGAAGAAAATAATTATTCACCAGAACAAATGATTAATAATGCACTCGATGAAAAAGAAACGGAATCTTACGTTGGTGAAGCGACAACTACGGTTAGTGAAAATGGGGACATTATTGAAACAATGATAATGAAAGAATGGCATAATCAAGACGGAAAAATAAGAGTCGAAATTGAAAACCAAGAGGGCATGGAGAAATCTGTTTCAGTAAACGATGGGGAAAAAATTACAACCTATGACGAAGAGAAAAATCAAGCCATAATTATTGACGACAAAGAAATACTGGAATTTAATCAACCATCACCAAAAGAACAAGTTGACTTTATTCTTGATATGGTTCGGGATACTCATGAGATATCTGGTAAAGGCGAGGAAGAAGTTGCCGGTAGAACAGCTTATCACCTTGTTGCCACCCCAAAAGAGGACAACACTTTATTCGGTAAGCAAGAAATGTGGATTGATAAAGAAAACTGGATGGCCTTAAAAGTAATTTCCGACTCAGGTAATCATAAGACAGAAATTGTTTATAATGACATCGAGTTTGACACAAATATACCAGAAGATACATTTACACTTGAACTACCAGACGATGTAGACATCGTTAACTCTGATGATTTACTGAATACAGAAGAAGCAACTTTAGAAGAAGCTAAGGAAGGAATCGGCCAACCATTTTATTATTTTCCTGAAGAAGATGGCCTAGAAATATCCACAATAGAAAAGGATGAACTAACTGGTGAACTCGACCGAACAGAGGTTAACATTGATTATAAAAAAGAGGGTGCCCCGTTTCTGACCTTGTCGGTTTTTGAATCACCTAAAGATTTAGATGATGACTTTACTTTTCCTGAAGAAAAAGAAGTGACTATCCGTGATCAAGACGGCACATTCACAGATACGGATGGTTTTCACGCCATGTTTTGGCAAGAAGACGGATTAAACTACTCATTGGTTATTATTGATCCAACAATTACTCTTGAAGAACTACAAAAACTAGCTGAATCAATGGATATTGTTGAGTAGGGAACTATTTTAAAAAATCAATCTGACATATATAGAAAGGAGGGATTTCAATTGCTTTCTGGAGCATACACCATCATGGCATTTGTCTCGGTGTCCGCTTTAATCGCGTTCATTCCATTTCTCATTACGAAAAAAATTGGAAAAATCATAGAAGTAACGTTAATAATTGTGAACTTAGCTTATCTTTTTATTGCTTATCCTTTTACCGAGGCTATGATGTTATTTAGTTTAATGGCAATGATGTATGGAAATCTAGGTGTTATTTTTAACAAAAATAAACGGGATAAGAGACATCAATTGAGACAAGAATTATCTGATTGTAATTATAGAACCATTAATCAAGCAAAAGATATAAAACGCATTGGTGTGGATATCACTTTGGCGGTAGTTATTAGTGCAGGAGCGATTGTATTTTTATTATTTGCTCCTCAAATTTATAGTGTGTTGAAGTTTTTAATAGGAATCGGATTAATTACTTTGGTAACTCAATTAATTACTCGGGTTGGAAATGCTTTATTCACAAAGATCTATTGGCTGCCTCAGCAAGAAAGATTAATTATTTTATCAACATTTGAATCTAGAGACTTACCCGTGAATGATCTGCAAGAAGTTCATATTGAGTCGTCGCCTGATTTATTGAAACTTCATCCGTTATTTACGTTTTTATCAGAAAATCAAGACTATACGACATCATTTCATCAAGTTTTAAGATTGTCGTTTCCTAGTGAAAATATATACTTCACACCAAAAGGTATTCGCGTATGGCAAAACATTTTTTTAGACTATGTAGATGATGACGGGAAACAAGAGAAATACGTTTTACCACTATGGCATCCTAAAAACTTAAAGCGGCTGTTCTGGAAAGGTTATTTTGCCATGACCGTTAAAGGCATATCAGCTTACACTGGGCTACTATTTATTCTTATTTGGCTGGACGTTCCTTCGCATATCATGATTACCTTTGTTATTATGTGGTGGGTGTTTAATCTTTACGTTTCAGATCGGGTGCTTATCGCAGGGGCTGATGCTGAGGAAATAACAGAAGGGCGTTTATATACTGAAGCCCAAGAACTATTCAGGCGAGCAGGTATTCCGAAGACAAAGCTATTTTTAATTGACTCACCTGTTCATAATGGACTTGCGACTGGAATGAATATCGGCCGGGGCACGATTATGTTGACAACCGCTACGACTCAGTTGTCCATTGAATCAATACGAGCTATATTGGCTCACGAAATCATCCATATTAAAAAATGTGATGTTTTAATTAACCAAGTTGCGCGTATGATGATGTTTCTTTTTCTTGGTTTAATTATTTATGTCTTTTTTGATTATGTAACGCTACTAGCTGAAAATATGGTTCTGTTTATAATAACTATTTACCTTACTACGATGGTCTTGCCTATTTATCTATCTTTTGTAGCCCAATTGACTGAAGTGCGAGCTGACTTTTTGGGAGGAAAACTATTAGTAGGCGGTACACGGCAAATGGCAGAAGGTCTTCAGGAACTGGGATTAGCACAAGATGCAGCAAGGGATAAAAAAATTCAGTATAGCATCACAGACGAAAAACCAATGAAAAACATATCAAATACAGCTCGTGATCATTGGTTTTTTAGATTTATTGAATTTCAATTTCAAGCTCATCCACCACTTTATTGGAGAATCAAAACTCTTCATACTTCGTTGAGTTGGCGCCAAATAGTAACGGCTTGGTTAGATGGTCGAATTAAAGAATCCCTCCCTGATTGGGGAAAAAGTAAGGTTAACAGCTAGTCATGGGTTAATTATAATTAAAGGGGAGAGGCTGTTGAATTGGCCGGTAATTAAAGACATTAAATTCACTGTTTTGACCATCCTTAGCCTATCGTGTTCCATTGGTGCTATTATTCTTTCAGTGTATGATTATCAGTATTGGGGATTACTTCTTATAGGTTCTTATTTGTTTTCCTTTTGGAGTGTACAAAGAGCGACCCAGATAATGAAAAATCAATAGGGCAACTAATTCTTTTGTTTTTAAAATCAATCTAAAGGGAAAGTTATCAATAGCACTCATAAGGAGGGAAGCATGTGCCTAACGAATACAAAACTGAAGATCAATATAACATGGTGCCGCTTAATGCTGAGAAACTCGATCAAGAATTGGGCAAATTACCAGACTGGAAGCAAATCAGTGATAAGTGGATAGCGCGCGAGTACAAATTTAACAGTTATTTGGATGGAGTTGATTTCGCTAAACAAGCCGGAGAGTATGCAGAGCAACGGCAACATCATCCCAGTATTAAAATAGATTATAGAAAAGTAACAATTAAAATTTCTTCTTGGCGAGCGAAAGGGATAACTGAACTGGATATCGAAATGGTTAAAGACTTTGATGCTATTTATTGCAGTATTTATGAGTAAAATTATTATAACTGAGTGAATTTTAACCTAGGCATTGAAAAGTTTAATTGAACTTTTCAATGCCTATTTTAGTCAGTCTTTATCTTTTGGTAAAAATTCCTTTCTTACAGAGGAATCAATGGGGCCAAATTTAAAATCTTCTTCTTACAGAGGAAAATATTTTTGTCTTTATAAAAAGTCTAAATTCTTATAGACACGAGGAAAAAGGAAAGCTGTAAAAAAATATTATATTGACAATTATTTTTAAATTATATAGTATATTAATAATTTAAAAAACATTAACTTACATATAAGATATCTTTCTATTTACTTTCTTGGCTCTCGATATGAAAGAGATAGAAATATAGAGATCTATATCTTCATAACATAGATGAAGGACAAGTTTTAGGATTTTCTTGATATTTTGTCCCTGAAACACTGATCTTAATTCCACCATCAGCATTTGAAAAAATCGCAATACTCGATCATCAACATATGAACCGGACAGAGCGGAATAGGAGAGAAAAAAGTGTTTTTGATTGTTGGTAAATAAGCTAACTCCAACAAGTTAGCTATCTGAGCCTTCAATGCTATAAAAAAGGAAATCGACGTCAGTTCAACATTATTAGAAGAGAGGTTATTACAATGAAATCACTAAACTATTTCGCAAATCCTTATCCAATTCAACGAAATGCAACTTTTGCTAGAAATGGAATGGTGGCAACGTCACAGCCACTGGCAGCTGACGCAGGAATGGATATTCTGAAAAAAGGGGGAAATGCTGTTGACGCTGCCATAGCAACAGCTGCCTGTTTGACGGTTGTCGAACCGACTTCAAATGGCATTGGTGGTGACGTCTTCGCACTTGTCTGGATTAAAGGGAAATTACATGGTTTGAATGGAAGTGGGCGATCTCCGGAAGCAATATCGATTGAGGCAGTCAAAAAGGAAGGCTATGAAAAAATGCCAAAGTATGGTTGGATGCCTGTTACTGTTCCAGGTGCTCCAAGTGCATGGGTTGAGTTATCCGAGCGGTTTGGAAAATTGCCTCTTACGGAAGTTTTACGACCAGCCATTCAATATGCAGCTGAAGGATATCCTTTATCACCAACATTGGCAAAATTTTGGCGACGTGCCCATCGGATTTTTAGTGAAAATTTAAAAGGTGATAAATTTAAAGCATGGTTTGATACATTTGCACCTGATGGAAAAGTACCTCAAGTTGGTGATGTTTGGTCATCTAGAGATCATGCTAGAACCTTAGAGGTAATTGCTGAAACAAAGGGGACTGCATTTTATCATGGAGCATTAGCGGAAAAAATCGCAAAATTTTCTAAAGAAACGGGTGGCTTTTTAACGCAGGAAGATTTAGCGAACCATCAATCGGAGTGGGTTGATCCGATCAGTATTAATTATCGTGACTATGAAGTTTGGGAGTTACCGCCAAACGGACAGGGGGTAGTGGCCCTGCAAGCGATGAATATATTAAAAGGTTTTAATTTTACAGATAAAGAATCTGTTAAAACATACCACAAACAGATTGAAGCTATTAAACTAGCATTTGCTGATGGTTTTAAGTATGTTAGTGACGAAACACGGATGTCTGTTACTTTAGAAGAACTCCTGGACGAAGACTACGTGGCAAAACGAAGACGATTAATCAATGAGGCAGCATTGACACCTGAAGCAGGTGATCCGAAAGCAAGTGGGACAGTATACCTTGCCACAGCCGATAAAGAGGGAAATATGGTATCCCTCATTCAAAGTAATTATATGGGCTTTGGTTCTGGATTGGTTGTTCCTGGTACTGGAATTTCACTACAGAATCGCGGACATGATTTTTCACTGGATCCAAGTCACGTCAACGCTTTAGAAGGTGGTAAGAGGACTTATCATACGATTATTCCTGGTTTTTTAACAAAAGGACAGTTACCGGTCGGACCATTCGGTGTTATGGGGGGATTAATGATGCCCCAAGGCCATGTCCAAGTATTAATGAATACCATTGATTTTGGACTGAATCCACAAGCTGCTCTTGATGCGCCAAGATGGCAATGGATGGGAGATAAGGTTGTAGAGGTCGAACCCCGCTTCCCATATCATATCGCATCTGAGTTAATAGAAAGAGGACATGATGTTCGTATGGCAATGGAGCCTAATAGTTTTGGCCGTGGGCAAATTATCTGGCGTAATTCTGAAACAGGTGTCTTAGTTGGCGGTACTGAATCGCGGACAGACGGTAGTATAGCAGCTTGGTAGATGATAGATAGGCTAAAAATGATAATTCCGTACGAGGAGAGTTAACCTGAATAAAAAAATAAGCGCCCAAATAGAGGGTGCTTGTTTTGTGTTCAATATAGTCTGGAGTTAGCTGTTCATAGACATCCATATCAGCAAAAGCAACTGTCATTTCGCCTGTTGCATCCAAAAGCGCTGTGTATGATCCGGTTGTTACGTTAGGTAGTTTACATCATCCATAATTTACATAGGGAGTTGAAGAGGCTTCGATAAAAGACCAATCTGAATCATTTCCACTAGCTGTAATGAGTGTTGCAGGCGAGCCAAGACGACCAAGATTTTCGGCAACATTGCGTGCAACACCACCGGCGATTGAATTGAACGAATTGGGTTAGATGTTTTCCATTCTAATGTATTGTTTAAATAAAACTTGCGGTCAACATTGGCCCCACCAATACAAATAATAGGTTTTGTTTCGTTCACAACATATGCTTTTTCAAGAATATACCCTTTTCTAACTAACCCCGATATAATATTAGCAATAGAGGGACGAGATAATTTCACTTTATTGGCAAGTTCTTGTTGACTAATAAAAGTAATCTTGTTTAATTATTCGATAAATCTTTTGTTCATTTTCGCTTAATGAATCCCACTTATTTCCCAGCATCGCCACCTTTAAATTTAGTAGTGTCAATTATAATATAATCTTAGTTTGTGCATGCATTTTGTTTATGTTCCTCTTGAGTGTCTCAATGTTCTTTTAATCTTTTCTAACAGTTCTTTATGCATTCATTGTTCTCTTTGTTCCGTCAATCGTTGCAATCTTATAATTATGATACTATTAGAAGAAGAACTGACGTTTAATATTTAAAGAGGTGATTAGATGAATTGGATGAACTTTGAAAAAGAATTGAAAAAACGCATGGAAAAAGAGCATATTCCGGGAGTAGCAATTGCGGTGAGCAAAGATAATGAGATAATCTATCAAAAAGGATTTGGGTTCAGAGATATGGAAGCTGAACTCCCAGTCACTCCTGATACTATCTTCGGAACTGCTTCGGTAACAAAGTCTTTTACTGCGTTAGCTATTATGCAACTGGTAGAGCAAGAGGAAATCGCTTTGACGGATCCTGTCTCTACATATTTACCAAAGCTTAGTATAAGAGGCATTAAGCCGATAGAACAGGTGACAATTCATCATTTGTTAACTCATACAACCGGTCTTGCACCAATCAAACGTCATGAAGAGTTTAATCATTTTGAAGAGCATTTAACATATTTAAGAGAAAAAAATCACGATATACTTGGAAAACCAGGTGAGTATTTCAGTTATTCAAATGATGCTTTTTTGTTACTGGGAGCAATCATAGAAAAAGTAACAGGGCGCCTATATCGTCGTTATATCACTGAAGAGATACTCAATCCCTTACAAATGAATCGATCAACTTTTAGTATTGAAGAGATAAAGAAGTTTACTAATGTAACCGTTCCATATGTTTATGATAAAGATAAAGAAAAACATGAAAAACAATTATGGCCAAAGCTTGGTAATTATGAAGTTGGGGGCGGTCTTCGGTCAACGGTTCTCGACTTAATAAAGTATGGAGACCTTTTCATAAACAGTGGTAAAACTAAGGATAAACAGACAATTACTGAAAAACTTTTAAAGAAAACCTATCAGCCTTATGTGCAAATTGATCAGAAGACCTATTATGGTTATGCCTTTAAAGTTACACCTGGTTATTACGGGACAACATTAGTTGAGCATAGTGGTGGACAGCCTGGTGTGGCTTCAAATTTTGGATTTTTACCTGAAAAAAATATTTCTGTCGCTGTGTTGACGAATTTATCCGGAGCTACAGCTGGGGATATATGGTTGGAAGCAGTCGATACAGTTCTTGATCTTCCTTTAAGTACGAAGGAAAGCGTGCTACCAGTGACAACATTGAATAAAGAAGAGAAAAAGCGATTTGTCGGAGAGTTTTCAAATAAGGAAGGCCAGCGTGTTGTTATTGAATATGTTGATGGTGATTTAACGGCACAGATGGAAGATGGGCAATTTTCCCTAGTTGAAAGTGATGAGAAAACACTTATCATAAAAGAGAATGAAAAGCCAATTCAATTCTACTTTAATAGAGAAGAAGAGCCATGGGCAATATTTATGGGAATGCGTATGTTATCACGTAAAAAGTAATGGCAAATTGAATAACAAATGATAGAAAATAGGGAGGGGAAGAATCCCTCCTTTAATTATAATTTAATACTCATCAAAAGCTTTCTGTATATCTTTTAAAGAATCATATTTCAGTAAGGCGAGCATTAATAATATACGCGCTTTTTGTGGTGTTAAATTATCTCCAGTGATGAGATTTAAATGTTTAAAAGCATCAATATCAACGACTCTTCCGTTACCCCCACGGCTGCTTCGGACAATGAATAATCCTTCGTCAATAGCACGCGAAAGAGCTTCTTCTTCAAGATTTGAAAAGCGCCCTGCGCCTGTTCCAGCTAAAATGATACCCTGATAGTTATTGGACTGTGTAACCATATCAATAACGGCACCTGTTGCGCCGGCATAAGAGTACACTATTTCAATCAGAGGTACTTTATTTAAAGAAACACCTGTCAATTCAGAGTGGATGGTGTGTTTTCTAAGCGGTTCCCGGTAATATTGGACAGTATCATCTGTTTCAATGTAGCCAAGACACCCTAAGTCCGTTGATTGAAAAGTATCTAAACGGTAAGTATCTGTCTTAGTAACATCACGCGCACTGTAGATTCTGTCATTACTTACTATTAAAACACCTTTGTTTTCTGAAGCTTCGTCCACAGCGACTTTCACAGCATGAATTAGGTTTAGGGGTGCATCCGAGCTTAATGCAGAAAATGGCCTTTGCGCACCAACTAGTACAATCGGCTTTTTACAATCAACGGTTAAATTTAGAAAATAGGCAGTTTCTTCGAGAGTACTCGTTCCGTGTGTGATTACTACACCATCGTATTGTTTTTCGTTCACATAAGTTTCAATCAGCCTTTTAAGTTTCTTCCAATGTTTTATATTAATATTCGTGCTACTAATCCCGTCTAATTGATACATTTCTACATCTGCTAAATTCTGTATCTCTGGTAGACTACTGAAAAACTCATCCCCACTCACTTCACCTGATTGATAATCTTTTAGATCAAGACGATTTTTCCCTTGAGCTGAAATAGTTCCACCCAAATGTATTATTATTATCTTCTTCATTTTTCTCAATCCTTTTTTAGTCACTCTAACTTAAAAATAAATGGGACATTAAAAGAATGCAAGTTAATTAACAAACAAGAGAGAAACATTAACATAATTAAAAAAACGTATAAATACATTCATATCAACAAGTCGCACCAACATAATCTTGTATGCGGTTACAATGTTTAAAGGCGAAATGAAGCTTGCAATTAATTGAAAAAACACTGGATTTACTAAATTCAATCAGATATACTATTGTTTATCTTTAAATATTTCTAACTATTATAATGGGGAGGCAATTTATCAAATGAGAATGAAGAAGTTGTTTTTACTTTCATTACTTTTATTGGTTGGTGTAATGATTTCTGGTTGTGCAAGTGAACCTGAAGAATCTTCTGCAACTGGAGGAGGTAGTGAAGAAGAGGGCTCAGGTTCAGGTGGTGATTTAGTCATTGCTAATTTATCCGATGCCGTATCTTTAGATCCAGCTGGTGTAAATGACGTGCCTTCTTATGATGTTCAAACAAACATCTTTGAGAGGTTAGTTAAACAGGATGAAAATATGGAACTTCAACCGTTACTGGCAGAAAGCTGGGAAGCAATCGATGACGTTACTTGGGAGTTTAAGTTACAAGAAGGGGTAACATTTCATGATGGATCAGAGTTTAATGCTGATGTTGTCAAAACAAATGTCGAGCGTGTTTTAGATCCTGATGTTGCCGCACCAGCAGCAAGCTATTTAGCTATGATTGATGAAATTGAGGTTGTAGATGATTATACGATCCGCTTTATAACTGAATTTCCTTTTTCTGCGCTTCCATCCCATTTCGCTCATAATGTTGGGGGCATGATTTCAAAAGAACAAATCGAAGACGATTATGCAGCCATGGAAGAAGGAAAAGAACCAGGTACGGTTATTAATGAGAATCCTACTGGGACAGGTTATTTTAAATTTGAATCATGGACCCCTGGTGATTCTATAAAACTTGTAAAGAATGAAGATTACTGGGACGGTGAGGCAAAACTAGATTCGGTGACATTTAAAGTCGTTTCCGAAGACTTAACGAGAATTGCTGAAATTGAAACAGGTGATTCACATATTACAAATCCTCTTAGCCCATCAGATATAGAGCAAGTAAAAGGTACCGACGGTGTGCATGTTACTGAACAAGATAGTGTGGCACTAGATTATATTGGTTTTAATGTGACGCAAGAGCCATTCGATGACGAAAAGGTTCGCCAAGCAGTTACCATGGCAATTGATAAAGAACAGATTGTAGATGGTATATACAATGGTGTTGGGGAATTGGCTATTGGACCGTTAGCTCCAGCTGTACCAGGCTATGATGATTCAATCTCAGGATTGGAATACAATGTTGACAAAGCAAAAGAGTTATTAGCTGAAGCAGGTTATGAAGATGGATTTTCCACAACGATTTGGACAAACGATAGTCGAGAACGGATTGATGTAGCAACGAATGTCCAAGCACAATTAAAAGAAATAGGCATTGATCTTGAAGTAGAAATCCTTGAATGGGGTGCCTACTTAGATAAAGTCGATAATGGGGAACAAGAAATGTATATTCTTGGTTGGTCAAACTCAACTGCAACAGCCGATACAGGGATATATCCCCTTTTCCATTCTGAAAACTTAGGCAATGCAGGGAATATGTCATTTCTAGAAGATGATGATATTGACGCTTTAATTGAAGAAGCAAGAAGAGAAATGGATGAAGAAAAGCGTAATGACATTTACAGTGAAATTCAGGAAGACTTAGTTGACATTGCACCGATGATTTATGTTTTACATCAAAAGTACTCACTCGGTGTTCGTGATGAAGTAAAAGATCTCATTCAATTACCGACAAAAGTTCTTTATCTTAAGGATACTTATTTAGAAGAGTAATTGGTGAAGATAAAAGTGTATCAAGAAAAAAAGCGAATCTGGATTACTAGATTCGCTTTCTTAAATATTTCCGTATCTAGTTAAGATGATACTTAAAATGTTTGAGTAGGGCGCTTACATAGAGCAGAACGGTACAGGAAAACAAGAAATAAGGAGATTAACCATATGACAAAATCTAATGAAGATTTATTAGAGGCTTACTTAAATGTCAACGAAGCACATAGTCCAACAATGATTCCTGGTCAACATTCAATTACATTTCTATCCAAAAAGTCAGGACTTCCACAAGTATGGAAATGGGACATTAAAACTAGAGATGCGACACAGTATACGGATTTGGCTGATAGAATCTTGTCAGTTCATCACTCACATTCTGGAAAAGAAACCATTGTAGGCATGGATAAGGACGGGAATGAAAAGCAACAACTATATTTATTAAAAAATAATGGTCAGAATGTTGAGGAGTTAGTGATTTCTGGGAAGCATTTTCATCAATTTGGTGGCTGGTCGCCTGATGACAAAGCTATTTCATTTACAAGCAATCGCAGGCATCCTGGTTATTTTGATGTTTATATTTACGATTTTTCAAAAGGTAAAGAAGAGTTACTATATGAAAACGATGGTCAGTGCACACCTGTAAGATGGACAAACGATGGAGCCCATCTTATTTTAAGCATGGCAGATACGAACATAGATAGATCATTTTACCTTTTTGCTATTAAAACAAAAAAACTTACCAAGATTGGTGACACAAATGAATTAGCAAGATATGCCTCAATAGAGTTATTCAAAAATGGCCAAGACGGCTTTATTCTAACAGATATCGACCGGAATACATTAGGTGTTCATCAGTTTTCATTAAGACATCCGGAAAAAGTAAATCATCTTTTTTCCAATGAGGATTGGGACATTGAAGAAATAAAACTTTCTCCTAATGAGGAAAAATTAGCATATTTGACTAACGAAGGTGGTATTTCAACACTTGGAATATATGATGTGACAAATCAAACACATCAGAAAATAAGTAGCCTTCCTCGAGGTGTGTATAAATCACTCGATTGGTATAGTAATAATGAACTTGTGCTAGGGCTTAAAAGTGCGGTGATTCCTGGAGATATATGGAAAGTGGATGTAAAAGATAAAACGTGCGACAGACTTACTTGGTTTGGAGATGATAAGGAGATTAGCCATTTGTGGATGGAACCTGAGCTCTGTCATTTTCATTCGTTTGATGGACTTGAAGTGCCATACTTTTTATATGGAAAAGAAAGAGGTCATCAGCCAGCTGTTGTCTATGTACATGGTGGTCCGGAGAGTCAAATCAGAGAACTGTTTAATCCTGCTATCCAACTTTTAGCACATTTGGGATTTGCAGTAATTGCGCCGAACGTAAGAGGAAGTATGGGTTATGGCAGACGCTATGTGAAATTAGATGATGTACGAAAGAGAATGGATGCTGTCGCAGATTTGAAGTGGCTTGTAAAAGATCTTGGTAAAAAACATGATATTAATCTGGACAAAGTCGGAATTATGGGGCGGAGCTATGGTGGGTTTATGGTCTTAGCTGCACTGACTCATTACCCTGATTTATGGGCAGCGGGAGTTGATATCGTTGGTATTTCTCATTTTAAGTCCTTTTTAGAAAATACTGGTCCGTGGCGACGAAAATTGCGTGAATTTGAATACGGTTCGCTAAAAAAAGATGTAGACTTTTTTGAAGACATCGCGCCATTAAACCACACGGATAAAATAATTGCTCCGCTACTTGTGTTTCATGGGCGTAATGATTCACGGGTGCCCGTTAGTGAAGCGGAGCAATTGACAAATGATTTAAAACAACAAAATAAGCATGTCGAACTACATGTTTTTGAAGATGAAGGCCATCAAACTGAAAAACTAGAAAATAATATACTTATGAATACGGAAGTTGTATCATTTATGGAAAAATTCCTGAAAGAAAAGTGACGAACTCAATGTCGATTCAGTAGGAGGAGTAAGACACTTCCTACTGAGTTTTCTTTTTATCCCGAAGGTAAAAGGTACCCAATAAAAACCCCCAACAAATATAGCGCCACCGACTGCATTACCTAGAAACACTGCGACCGTGTTTTCAAGAAATTGCAACCAAGTGAATTCACCTGCAAATATGGCAGCAGATTTGACGAACATATTGGCAACAACGTGTTGAAAACCAATCGCCACGAAAGCCATGATAGGGAACCATATTCCGAAGATTTTCCCGGCAACATCTTCGGCAGAGAAGTTCATCCAAACGGCTAGACAGACGAGCCAGTTACAACCAACACCAGAAACAAAAGCTTGCATAAAAAGAGTCATTTATTTTTCCGCCTGCAACTTCGATGGTTTTTGTCAAGGAATGGCCCTGTTTCTGTTAAATCTATATAATGGCCGAAAAAATAAGCGACAAATATAGAACTTACTAAATTTCCAATTGTGACTAAGCCCCAATTAGCGCAATTTTCCCAGTAGTAATTTTACCTGTAAAGCGTGCTGTAGCCTCTGCCATCATATCTCCGGTCAATAATTCTCCTCCAGCAATAAGTACGAACAGGGAAAACAGCTCACCCTATGAAAGTGGACATAGAGCCCCAAATCTCTTCGGTAAGATTACCGGTTACTAATAAAAATCCGAAAGTAATATAGGTGTCGGCCGTCAAAAAAACGAGCACTAACAATTTTGTTGTGGACATATTCGCTTTCGCAATCCCAGCATCTTTAGCATCTTCGCTGTTTCTTCTGGTGAATTAAAAGCCATTTCAACCACCACCTAAGTTTGTTAAAATATATGACAATTCACTAATTAAGCTTATTAATCTTTACCCAAACAAAATTTTGTCAAAATAAAGAAAGGAAGTTCATTAAGTCGATTATTCCTTCAATTAATTTTCATTTGGCTTATAGTCAAAACAACGTTATATACAAATATTCAAAAATTATGTATACTACGTTAAAAGGAAACTGAATTTTTTTATTATTAAGTGCACTTTAGAAGTGGGGGAGAAGAAGAGTGAACGATATCATTCATAAATGGGTAGATAAAATCAGTGACGAACTGGTCGATATCCGCAGGTACCTTCATCAAAATCCTGAATTAAGTTATCAAGAATTTAATACGAGTCAATTTGTAAAGAATAAACTAACTGAATATGGTATTCCTTTTCAGAGTGAGATAGCAAAAACAGGTGTGCTTGGCATAATAGAGGGGGATCACACAGGCGGTGTTGTTGCTTTAAGGGCAGATATGGATGCGCTTCCAATAGATGAGAAAAATGAACATTCTTTTGTGTCTAATCAAGATAATGTTATGCATGCTTGCGGTCATGATGCTCATACATCCATGTTGCTTGGTGCGGGATATATTCTTAAGCAGATGACAAGCGAGATTCATGGTACAGTGTTACTTGTTTTTCAGCCTGCTGAAGAAATATCACCGGTTGGTGGTGCTAAGCCAATGCTTGATGATGGTATCTTTCAGGATTACTATCCAGATGTAATTTATGGACAGCATGTATGGCCACAATTATCAGAAGGACAAATAGGTATCCGAGATAAAGAAATGATGGGAGCTAGTGATAAATTTAAAGTTACGATTAAAGGGAAGGGTGGACACGCAAGTATGCCACATTTATCAAGTGATCCAATTGTGACTGCAGGCCATTTAATCGTTAGCTTGCAAACAATTGTCAGTAGGGCACTAGATCCCTTAGAGGCTTCAGTTATAACCATTGGAAAGATTGAAGGTGGCACTGCTCCTAATATCATTAGTGATTCAGTATGCATAGAAGGTTCAGTTCGGACATACGATATAAAAATTAAAAAACGATTAAAGGAACGTTTCTTCGAGATTACTAACCATGTTGCCGAGATGTTTAATAATGAAGTGGATATAGACTATCTCGATGGTTATCCAGCAACAATTAATACTCCAAAATGGGCTCGTCTCGCTCGGAAATCTGCCCAGAGTCTGTTTGGTGAGGAGTCTACACCCAGTTTACAACCCTCTTTAGCCGCTGAAGACTTTAGCCGTTTTTTAGAGGTAATTCCAGGAGCTTTCATTTGGCTAGGAACCGAAATTGAAAATAAAGATGAACAGAAGAGCTTGCATGATGCACGTTTTAAAATAAATGAAAATGCCTTGCCTAAGGGGGCAGCTCTATTAACTAAAATTGCAATTGACACTCTTGAGGAGATAAAGCAATAAAGGTTGATCGGATGGTGGCATTTAGAAAATAGCTCTTATTAGGCGCATTAGGGAGGAGGTTGATGACATCTACCAAGTTGCATTTGAATTTGAATTTCACTCCGAGTTAACTGAAAAGTTAGATTATACTTCATGTAACAACACCTAGGATTAATATTATTTAATGAAAAGAAGGTGATGGTATGAAGGAAAAGAAAGGGATTTTTCAAAGGTTTTTAGATATTGTTGAGAGAGTGGGGAATAGGCTTCCTGATCCATTTATTTTGTTTGTGCTTTTAGCCTTTTTAATGATTATTATTTCATGGATTTTTAGTATGTTTGACGCAAGTGTTGTGCATCCCGGAACAGGTGAGGATACTCCTATAAAAAGTTTAGTCTCTGGTGAAGGGGTACAGTTTATTCTAACGTCAATGATAGAAAACTTTACGGGCTTTGCTCCGTTAGGTATTGTACTAGCGATGATGTTAGGGATAGGACTGACGGAAAGAGTAGGATTGTTAGATTACGCCATTCGTAAAACAATACTAAAATCACCACCCGTTTTGATCACGTACACGGTAGTATTTGTCGGTATTTTAGGGAATTTAGCTTCAGATGCGGCGATTGTTCTTATCCCCCCGTTAGCAGCTATTGTATTTTATAAAATCGGTAGGCACCCGCTAGCAGGATTGGCCGCAGGGTATGCCGGAGCAGGGGCTGGTTTTACTGCAAACTTGTTCGTTGCTGGAACGGATGCATTACTCGCTGGGATTTCTACTGAAGCGGCAGCTATTATTGATGATACAATAACGGTAACACCAGTGGATAACTGGTTTTTCAATATTGTCTCGGTGTTTGTGTTGACAGTTGTTGGAGGACTTATCACTACTAGATTTATTGAGCCTCGTTTAGGTAAATATGAGGGAGATGCAGTTGAAGAGGATAATACCGAAGAGTTGCCTAATGCCAGAAAAGGTTTTATAAATGCTTTATTGGCAGGAGTTGCATATATTGCTTTGCTCGTCGTTGTTATTTTCCTACCAAATAGCCCACTGAGAAATGAGGATGGAGGCATTGTACCGTCCCCGTTTTTAGATGGGATTGTTCCGATCATATTGATATTCTTTATCATTATTGGTGTAAGTTTTGGAATGACAGTGGGGAGAATTAAGTCTGGCAAAGATATTAGCAATTATATGGCAGACTCTATTAAAGAAATGGGCGGTTATATTGTCCTTGTGTTCGCCATCGCACAGTTTATAGCTTATTTTAATTGGTCCAACTTAGGTACATGGGTAGCAGTAAACGGCGCTGATTTCCTCTCGAGTATTAACTTCACAGGCATGGGCTTGATTATAGGATATATTATTTTTACTGCTTTATTGAACTTTTTAATAACATCAGGGTCTGCTAAATGGGCGATTGAAGCACCTATTTTTATTCCGATGTTTATGCAGTTAGGGTACCACCCGGCGTTCACTCAAGTCGCTTACCGAGTAGCTGATTCATCGACGAACATCATGACACCATTATTTCCATATATGGTGATCATACTTTCATTTATGAGGAAATACGATAAGAAAGCAAATATTGGAACATACATGTCGTTAATGATCCCTTATACGGTTTCATTTTTAATTACATGGATTATACTAATTGTAATTTTCTATTATACTGGTATTCCATTTGGACCAGGTATTTCAGCAAATCTATAAGACTTAGTTAGGAGAACAGTGATGACAAAGAAAGACTTAGCATTAAAAATGAAAGAATGGCGACGTGATTTTCATCAATATCCGGAAACTGGCTTTTTAGAGATGAGAACGGCGTCAATTGTCGCCTCCACTTTGGCTTACTTAGGTTTTGATTTACAACTTGGAAGAAAGGTGATGTCTGAGCAAGATTGCATGGGCAAGCCGTGTGAAGTTGAAACAAGTCAGCATCTCAAATGGGCAAAAGAAAATGGGGCAAATGAAGATTATCTCCCATACTTTGAAGAGGGCTATACAGGAATTGTTGCGACTTA
>Ga0209487_1000370_pt1 | contig 41236 bp, 39 predicted proteins | sample Poulit2012_FD_187524 | JGI IMG/M metagenome (GOLD analysis project Ga0209487, IMG submission 187524) | Agricultural soil microbial communities from Georgia to study Nitrogen management - Poultry litter 2012 (SPAdes) (version 2) | ecosystem: Environmental > Terrestrial > Soil > Agricultural land... | reverse complement strand
GAGCAGGTGGCACGACGCTAACGGCGTCGCCCACCACCGCGACGATACTGCGACACGGTGGGGTCACCGGTAATCCAATAGCGCCAAGGGTAAGTATCCCCGTCCCCACCGGGGCCCGAAACGCCCACCCGCGGTCCGGTAGATATTTCAAGATTTGGGACGGCGTCCCGCACCGGTTGTTCGAGTGTGATCCGGACCGGGGCGGTGGCTGGGGTGATGTCCACCCCGTTTGATTCCCCCGCCACCCCGAGCGTATTCGCGAGACGGGCGGGACCGCGGGCTAAGTCGAGGTCTGTGCGGGCGGCGGGGCGGCGCAGGCGCGCGGCCTCCAAACCGGTGACTACCTCTCCGGCGCGCAGTAACACCGCCGATGCTTCCCCCTCTGGTCCGCATACGACGTTCATGCACCAGTGCATGCCATAGGTGAAGTAGACGTATAAGTGGCCGGCGGGGCCGAACATCACCGCGGTCCGTTTAGTGCGCCCGCGATAGGCATGCGATCCGGGATCCATCGTGCCGCAGTAAGCCTCGACCTCGGTGAGGCGAATTGTGACTGCGACGTCGTCCATCGCGGTGTGGATGTGCGCGCCGAGCAGTTCGGGGGCTACTTCGCGCGCATCGCGGGAGTACCAGGAACGATCCGGTTGCCAGCTCATTTCCTAATCTCTCCCGCGATGCCGCCAGTTTTAGTTCTGGACTTGGGTCCAGGCGCGCCAGTGGGTGCTGGCTTCGCGCACCTCAGTGAGCTGTTCCGCAACCCGCACGGGAGCGGTGCCCCCGCGACCGTCACGCGAGGCCAAGGACCCTGCCACCGTCAAGACTTCCTGCACTTCTGGTGTCAGGTAATCCGACAGCGCTGCCAGATCCGTTTGTTTCAACTCCGATAATTCCACGCCCTGCGCTTCAGCTAGTTGGACGCAGGCGCCCGCGATTTCGTGGGCGTTGCGGAAAGGCACTCCCTGACGCACGAGCCACTCCGCAATATCGGTAGCCAGTGTGAACCCCTGGGGCGCTAGATCAGCCAAACGCTCGGTATTGAATTCCAGCGTGGCGACCATGCCCGCATAAGCCGGAAGCAGCATGGTCAAAGTATCGATCGCGTCGAATACCGGTTCCTTATCTTCTTGCAGGTCCCGGTTATAGGCCAGCGGCAGACCCTTCAATGTTGCCAACAGACCCGCGTGGTTCCCGATCAGTCGACCGGACTTACCGCGCGCGAGTTCCGCCACATCGGGGTTCTTCTTTTGGGGCATGATCGACGATCCCGTTGAATACGAGTCATCGAGTCGCACGACGTCGAATTCTTTCGTCGCCCACAAAATGATTTCTTCGGCCAGCCGGGACAGATCGACCCCGATCATTGCGGTAACAAAACTGAACTCCGCAACAACGTCGCGGGCGGAAGTGCCATCGATCGAGTTTGGTGCCGAGTCGGTAAAGCCGAGCTCGGTTGCGACCGCCTGCGGGTCAAGGCCGAGCGAAGACCCGGCCAACGCACCCGATCCATAGGGGGAAATGGCCGCGCGTTTATCCCAGTCGGCCAGGCGCTCGATGTCTCGCAGCAGCGGCCAGGCATGGGCCAGCAGTGAATGCCCCAGCAAAACCGGCTGCGCACTTTGTAAATGGGTACGGCCGGGCATGGGCGCTTCGGGATGCGCTGCTGCCTGCTGTGTCAGGGCGTCAACTACGTCGAGCAAGAGGCTCGAAATATTGCGAGCCTCTTCCCGCAAGTACATGCGAATTAGGGTCGCGATCTGGTCATTGCGGGAGCGCCCGGCTCGCAGGCGGCCACCCAAATCTGCACCCGCCCGCTCCAGCAGGCCGCGCTCCAAGGCGGTGTGAACATCTTCATCGTCCACAGCAGGAACAAAAGCGCCCGAAACCACATCCTGCTCGAGCTCGTCTAAGGCGGCGATCATGCCCGCTAACTGCTCGTCGTCCAAAAGCCCGGCCCGGTGCAGGACCCGGGCGTGTGCCCGGGAACCTGCAATGTCATGCCGAGCCAGCCGCCAATCAAAATGCGTTGACTTTGAAAGTGCCGCCAACGCGTCCGCGGGGCCGCCGCTAAAGCGGCCGCCCCACAAACTGGTTCGCTTTTCACTCACCCGGATTACCACCCAGGTCGACTGCGCGCTGGGCGGCAATCTTGGCCGGCAAACCGAACAGGTCAATGAAGCCCTTCGCCAGGGACTGATCGAACGTGTCGCCCTCGTCGTAGGTTGCCAGGTCATAGCGGTAGAGGCTCGCATCGGATTTGCGTCCGTTGACGACGGCGCGACCACCGTGCAACACCAGGCGGACCTCGCCGGTTACGTACTGCTGGGACTCGTCGATAAAGCGATCAAGGGCGTTCTTCAGGGGGCTGAACCACAGGCCGTCATAAACGAGTTCGGTCCAGCGCTGTTCCACGCCGCGCTTAAAGCGGGCTAGGTCGCGTTCCATGGTGACGTTTTCGAGTTCCTGGTGCGCGGTGATTAGCGCAATCGCACCCGGTGCCTCATAGATCTCGCGGGACTTGATGCCCACCAGGCGGTCTTCGACCATGTCGATGCGGCCCACGCCCTGGGCGCCGGCCCGGCGGTTGAGCTCCTGGATCGCTTCGAGCATCGTGACCGGCTTGCCATCGATTGCGGTGGGGACACCGTCCACAAAGGTGATGACAACTTCATCCGGTTCGCGCTCCAGCGCCGGGTTTTGGGTGTAGGAGTAGACGTCCTCAGTGGGGGCGTTCCAGATGTCTTCCAAGAAACCGGTCTCTACCGCGCGACCCCACACGTTCTGGTCAATCGAGAACGGATTGGACTTCGTCGTTTCGATCGGCAGATCGTTCGCCTCGGCGTATTCAATTGCGCGGTCGCGAGTCAGTGCGAGGTCGCGCACCGGCGCGATGCACTTCAAGTCCGGGGCGAGGGAGGAAATCCCCACCTCGAAGCGAACCTGGTCATTGCCCTTCCCCGTGCAGCCGTGCGCCACGGTGTTGGCGCCGTGGATGCGGGCTGCCTTCACCAGGTGCTTGACGATTGTGGGGCGCGAGAGCGCGGAGACCAGCGGATAGCGATCAAGGTAGAGGGCGTTGGAGCGCAATGCCGGCAAGCAGTACTCATCGGCGAACTCATCGCGCGCGTCGGCGACATAAGATTCAACCGCGCCACAGTCGAGGGCCCGCTGACGGATTACGTCGAGATCCTCACCGTCTTGGCCAACATCTACAGCTACTGCTACCACTTCGGCGCCCGTGCGCTCGGCGATCCAACCAATCGCGACGGAGGTGTCTAGCCCTCCGGAGTAGGCCAATACGACCCGGTCTGTCATGAGAGTGCTCCTTTATGAAATTACTGCGTTAGTAAAAATTGGCGCTGCGACGCTATTGCGATCCAGCGTTGGTTTTTGATGCAAGAGTGAGGAAATACCGCACTAAGTCTGCACTGTCACCCGCCGCCACAGGCGAACCGGAGTCGGTCGAAGCGATCACCAAAACGGTGTCATCGCCCGCGATGGTTCCCAATATGGCGGGTATTTGTGCATTGTCTATGGCCGAGGCCAAGAACTGCGCGGCGCCCGGAGGCGTCCGCAGTACAACTAAATTGCCCGAACCGCGGGCGTCGAGCAGCAGTTCGCCACAGCGGCGCGCGAGGCTGCCCTCATCGAGGCGGTCCGAAGCATCAGCCGCCGGCAACGCGTAACTGAGCGTGCCGTCCGCATCCCGAGTTCGTACAGCGCGCAATTCTTCAAGATCGCGTGAGAGCGTGCCCTGGGAAACAACCACCTCGTGATTGCGCAACTCGCTGATCAGATCCGCCTGCGAGCGCACGCGCTGGGTGCGCAGAATTTGCGCGATCAGGTTTTGGCGCGCGACTTTGGTGCCCGGGATCATGCCTGCTCCAACAGCCACACGAGCAATGCCTTTTGGGCGTGCCGCCGGTTTTCCGCTTCATCCCACACCCGGGATTGCGGGCCGTCGATGACTTCCGCGGTGATCTCTTTCCCCCGGTAGGCCGGAAGGCAGTGCAAGACAATGGCGTTTGGGTCCGCGAGCGCGAGCAGTTCTGCGTTGAGTTGATAGGGCAAAAACGGGGCCTCGCGGTCCGTGGTTTCGCCCTCTTGTCCCATCGATACCCAGGTATCGGTTGTTAAGACGTCGGCGCCCGTGGCCGCGGCGCGCGCATCATCAGTAATTAGCACTGAACCGCCCGTACGCTCGGCAATTTCGGTGGCGCGCGTCACCACTTCGGCCTGCGGCGTGAACCCGGCTGGCGCCGCGATGCGCACGTGCATGCCAGCCGTCGCGCCGCCCAGCAGATAGGAGTGGGCCATGTTGTTCGCGCCATCACCTAAGTAGGTGAGGGTCGCGCCTTTGAGCGCGTCGACGGAGTCACGATGTTCGGCGACGGTTAACAGGTCGGCCAAAATTTGGCAGGGGTGAAATTCATCGGTGAGCGCGTTCACGACGGGAACATTGGCTGCGGCCGCCATTTCTTCGATGCGGTTCTGCCCGAAGGTGCGCCATACGATTGCTGCGGCTTGCCGATCCAAAACCCGGGCCGTGTCACCAATGGGTTCCCCGCGCCCGAGCTGGCTGGATCCGGAGTCGATGACGAGCGGATAACCGCCCAATTCGGCTATGCCCACCGAGAAGGACACGCGCGTGCGGGTTGAGGGTTTATCGAAGAGCACCGCGACCGCGCGCGGGCCGGTCAGGGGGGTGCGGAAAAAGTTATCCGTTTTGAAGCCGCGCGCTAGTTCGAGCACTTGCCGTTGTTCGCTGGGGCTCAGGTCGTCATCGCGGAGGAAGTGGCGCAATTGCGGAGTTTTCACTTGGCGCTGGCCTCCTGTGCCTGGTCCAGAATTTCGGGCAGGGCCGCAATAAACGTGTCCGCCTCGGCTGGCTGCAGGATTAATGGCGGTGCTAAGCGGATCGCATTGGGTGCGACCGCGTTAATGATGTAGCCCGCTTCGAGTCCGGCTTTCGCCACTGCCGGGGCAATATTGCTGGCCAGTTCAATCGCGTTGAGTTGCCCCTCGCCGCGCACCGCGACGATCTGCGGGTGGTCCAGCGCCGAAATTTCGGTGCGGAACTTCTCGCCCACCTCGATCGCCCGTGCGAGGAGTCCATCGCGTTCAATAACGTGCAAGGTGGCCAGGGCCGCGGCCGCGCCCATCGGGTTCCCCCCGAAGGTGGTGCCGTGCTGGCCCGGTTGCAGATACTGCGCGGCATTGCCGTAGGCGATGACCGCTCCCATGGGGAAGCCCCCGCCCAGCCCCTTGGCCAGGGCCATCACATCCGGCTGAACGCCACCAAAATAATCGTGTTGGTGGGCGAACCATTGCCCGGTGCGTCCCACTCCGGTTTGCACTTCGTCCAATATCAGCAGCGCACCGCGGTCGCGGGTGAGCTCCCGTGCCCGCTGGAGATAGCCCTGCGGGAGGGGCCGAACCCCCGCCTCGCCCTGGATGGGTTCTAAGACCAGGGCCGCGACGTCGTCCGTAATTGCCGCTTCGAGCGCTTCGAAATCCCCGAACGGCAGGTGTTCCACCCCGCCCGGGAGCGGTTCGAAGGGCTTTTTATAGTCCTCTTTATAGGTCAGCGCGAGCGCCCCGAGGGTGCGGCCGTGGAAGGCGCCCTCAAGAGCGAGAATGCGGGGGCGGCCGGTGCGGCGCGCGATCTTAAACGCGGCCTCCATCGCTTCGGTGCCCGAGTTGGTGAAAAATACGCGCGCGTCCTTATCGGCATTGGCCAGTTCCAGTAACTTCTCGGCCAGGGCGATTTGGGGGCGGGTGGCAAAGAAGTTCGACACGTGACCCAGGGTTCCCAGCTGCGCGGTAAGTGCCGCCGTGAGGGTGGGATGGGCGTGGCCGAGCGTGTTGACCGCGATACCGGCCAGCAAATCCAGATAACGCTTGCCATCGGCGTCGAAGACGTAGCAGCCTTCGCCGCGCACCAGGATGCGTTGCGGGGGCCCGAACGTGTTCATGAGGGCGCTGGAATAGCGCTGGGCCCACGCCGCATTGCCGCCCAGTTGCTCGGAGTCAACGGCCCCGTGGTGATTATTGTCGTTGATGGTCGCTAGTGCGTCGTCGCTCATGCGTCTTCCTCCACCCCATCGGGCAGCACCATGGTGCCGATGCCCTTGGTTGTAAATACTTCCAGCAGAACCGAGTGGGCTACCCGCCCGTCAATGACGTGTGCGCGCGGGACGCCGCCCTCAATTGCGCGCAGGCAGGCCTCCATTTTCGGAACCATGCCCGATTCGAGGGTGGGCATGAGCTCCTGCAACGCGGAGGCGTTGATTGTTCGCGCCAGGGAGGAACGGTCGGGCCAGTTGGTATAGAGGCCCTCCACGTCGGTGAGAACCACCAGCTTTGAAGCGCCCAGGGCCTGGGATATGGCCGACGCCGCCGTATCGGCGTTGACGTTAAGCACCTCGCCGGGAGCATCCACGTCCGGGGCGACGGTCGAAATAACCGGAATGCGCCCGGCATTGAGCAGGTCGTGAATCAAGGTGGTGTCAACCTCGGAGACATCGCCCACCAGGCCCACGTCCACGGCCTTGCCATCGACGGTTGCCCGGCGGCGGCGCGCCCCCAGGAGCAGGCCGTCCTCACCGGAAAGCGCAACCGCGTAGGGGCCGTGCTGGTTCATCAGCGAAACTAGTTCGCGCGAAACCTGGCCCGCCAGCACCATGCGCACCACGCGCATAGTTTCCGGGGTCGTGACCCGCAGGCCGCCCCGAAACTCGCTATCAATATCGAGGCGATCGAGCATCTCGTTAATTTGTGGTCCGCCCCCGTGGACGATGACCGGCAGGAGGCCGGCGTGGTGCAAGAAGACGATGTCGTCGGCAAAAGCTTCTTTCAACTCGTCATCGACCATGGCGTTGCCACCAAATTTGATGACGACGATCGCGCCGTGGAAGCGTTCCAACCACGGCAGCGCTTCGACGAGCACCTCGGCTTTTTGGTGGGGTGTGAGTTCGGAAATATCCGTAACTAGATCAACTTCGCCCGCGTTTTCGGGCGAATCAACTGGTTTGGTCATGAGGAATAGGCGCTGTTCTCGTGTACATAATCGTGAGTTAGGTCATTGGTCCAAACGGTCGCTGTTGCGGAACCGGCGTGCAGATCTACGACGACCTGCACCTCGCGCGGGGTCATATCGACCAGCGATCGGTCTTCGCCCACTCCCCCGCCGCGACATACCTGCACGTCGTTGACGTACACGTCGATCTCGTGCGGATCAAAGGGGGCAATTTCGGCCGGGATCGTGCCGGCCGCGGAAATGATGCGCCCCCAGTTGGGGTCGTTACCAAATACTGCGGTTTTGAACAGGTTGGAGCGCGAAATGGCCCGCGCCACGATGAGCGCGGCCATCTCGGTGCTCGCGTTTTGCACCGTGATGGCGATGTCGTGGGTCGCGCCCTCGGCATCGGCCACGAGTTGGCGTGCCAGGTTCGCGCTGGCCTCGTGGAGTGCTTGGGCGAGTTCATCGGGGCTCGGTGTCACCGCGCTGGCCCCGGAGGCGAGCGCAATTACCGTGTCATTGGTTGACATGCAGCCATCGGAATCGACGCGATCGAATGTGACCGAGGTGGCTGCGCGCAGGGCGGCGTCAAGAGTGGCGCTGTCGGTGACCGCATCGGTGGTCAAGACCACCAGCATTGTGGCCATTCCCGGTGCGAGCATTCCCGCGCCCTTAGCGATGCCCCCCACTGACCAGCCAGCGCGTTCAACGACCACGGTTTTGGACACGGTATCGGTGGTCATGATCGCGGCGGCGGCATTCGCCCCGGCCGTGGCCGAGTCGCTGAGTTCGCTGTGGGCTGTCTCCAAACCGGAAAGGAGCGCGGGCATTGGCAACCGCACCCCGATCAGCCCGGTCGAGCACACCAGCACCTGCTCTGGGGTCGTTTCGAGCAATTGCGCTGCGCGCTGGGCGGTTTGTTCGGTATCGGCCAGCCCGGCAGCGCCGGTAGCAGCATTCGCTCCACCCGAATTAAGGACGACGCCGCGCGCCGTGCCCGTTTTTGTCACCTGGGATTGGGACCACACAACGGGAGCGGCCTGAATGCGGTTGGTCGTAAAGACTGCGGCTGCAATCTGGTCGGGCCCGTCATTTACGACAAGGGCCACGTCCTTGGCTCCGGATGTTTTAAGGCCCGCGGCGACGCCGGCTGCCTTAAAGCCTTTGGGGCTAGTTACGCTCACGGCGCGACTCCAATCGTTGTCAACCCGGTGGTTTCTTCCCATCCGAAAGCCAGATTGAGGCACTGGATCGCGGTGCCGGCTGTTCCTTTGACCAGGTTGTCGATCGCGCACACAACCACGACGCGGCCCGCGTTCGGATCCACCGTGACCTGCAGCGCCGCGGTGTTCGAACCCAAAGTCATGCCGGTGGACGGCCACTGGCCCTGGGGTAACACCGTGACAAAGGGTTCATCGGCGTAGGCATCGAGCCAGACCTGGCGTATCTCTTCGGCGCTATTGCCCGCCACGATCGGAGCCGTGATGGTGGCCAAAATGCCGCGCGCCATGGGAACCAGCGTCGGAGTGAAGCTTATCTTTACGTCTTTAGCCCCGGCTGTTTTGAGGTTTTGTTGAATTTCTGGAATATGGCGGTGGCTCCCCCCGACCGCATAGGGGGAAGCGGAACCCAAAATTTCCGATGCCAGCAGATTGGTTTTCGCTGCCCGCCCCGCCCCCGAGGGGCCATTGGCCAAAACCGCGACAATATCGGTGGGGTCCACGACACCCGCCGCAACACCGGGGGCCAGGCCCAGCGTCACCGCCGTGACGTTACAACCAGGTACCGCAATGCGGCGCTGGTCGTTCAAGTTCTCCCGCTGGCGACCCGAGGCGGTGATTAGTTCTGGCATTCCATAGGGCCAGCTTCCCGCGTGCGGCGAACCATAGAAGGACTCCCACGCGCCAGCGTCGGCTAGGCGAAAATCAGCCCCGCAGTCCAGCACCAGCACGCCGGAGGCTAATTCGGCTGCGATGGGGCCCGAGGCCCCGTGTGGGAGAGCGAGAATCACCGCATCATGTCCGGCTAAGGCTTGCGCGGTGGTGGGCTGCAAGACCCGATCTGCCAGCGGCAGCAAGTGCGGGTGATGCACCCCCAGGCGGTCCCCGGCGCTGGAGTGGCCAGTAACTGCGCCAATCTCGACTTCGGGGTGATTTAAAAGCAATCTCAGCGCTTCGCCACCGGCATAGCCACTAGCTCCAGCCACTGCTACGGAAATAGCCATGACCCCACACTACATGAATATTCACACCTATGAATATTCCGGGGTCATGGCTATTTGAGTAAGCGGGGTGTTAACTGCGCAATTCGGCTCCGAAAGCCGCCGCTGCCGCAGAAATTGCGCCCTGCCTGGACTGTTCTAGATCTTCAGCCGTCAAGGTCCGGTCGGGGGCGCGGTAGCGCAGGGCGAATGCCAGCGACTTTTTATCGGACCCAATTTGCGGACCGCGGTACACATCGAAGAGCCGAACATCTTCTACCAGGGGCCCGGCGCCATCCAAAATTGCTGCCTGCACATCAGCTGCCGGAACCGACTCATCCACTACCAGGGCGAGGTCTTCCTTGCCCGCCGGATAGGTCGATACCTGCGCGGCGCGTACCGGATCGGTAGATACCGCCCCGGTGAGCGCCTCGAGATTGAGTTCAAAGGCGACGGTGCGGGCGGGCAATTCCAAGGCCGTGATCGCCTTGGGGTGCAGTTCGCCCGCATAACCAATGACTTCCCCGGTGGGAAGAGCCACGGCTGCGCAGCGGCCCGGATGCCACGGGGCCACATCGGCCGCGGTCACCGTCAATTCGATACCCAGCGCACGTCCGGCACGGAGCGCGCACTCAATCGCGTCTTGCCAGGTAACTGGGGCACCCGATTCGCCCGGTACCGGGAGGCGGCGATGTCCCGCCAACGCGCCACCAACAGCAAGAGGCTGGTGCGGCAGCGCGCGTTCAATTGCGGCAATGGTTTGCGGTCCGGGGTACTCAGCCAGCGGCGGGATTGGCGCTGCAGTTATCGCATCGGTGGGATGGGTGACCATGCCAACTTCGAAGACCGCGGCGTCGGTTAAACCGCGCCCCACGTTGCGGCGTAATACCGGCAAGAGCGTCGCCAGGACCGAGGTGCGCATGAAGGGCGCCTCGTCCCGCAGCGGATTTAAAATTCGCAGCGCGCGGCGCCGCTCGTCATCATCTGCATACTGCAGCGCGTCGAAGACCGGCTCCCCCACGAAGGGATAGGACAGCACCTCAGTCAAACCGGCTTCCGCCAGTGTGCGGGAAATGGAGCGGCGTGACCGCTGAGAGCTGGTCAAACCCCGCCCCGCCGCGGCGGCTGGCAATTGCGAGGGGATGGCGTCATAGCCCCGCAGGCGCGCGACCTCTTCAACCAGATCGACCTGGGAGATGAGATCGGGACGCCACGACGGTGGCGTGACCCGCCAAATGGGATCATCATTGGCGCCCTGCACAACCGCGCCAATCTCTTCGAGCACGGCGCGGATTTCGGCCGGTGAATAATCCAGGCCCACCAAGCGGCTGGTGAAGCCGACTTCAAATTCGAAGCTCTGCGTGGTGGGACGCTCATCCACGTCCGTGACCGCGTCATCGGCGCTCCCGCCGCCATATTCGACCAAAAGATCCACTACCCGCTGCACCGCATACGGGGCCAGGTTGTGGTCTACGCCGCGCTCAAAGCGCTTGGAGGCCTCCGAGGTGAGGCGAAAACGACGCGAGGTGCGCGCAACGGAGATGGGATCAAAATGCGCGCCCTCCACCAGGATGTCGGTCGTGGCGTCGGTGACTTCCGAATCCATACCGCCCATGACGCCCGCCAGACCGAGCAAGCGGGAGCCGGGAGAATCTGGTGAATCAGTGATCACCAAGTCTTCATCCGTCAGCGTGCGCTGCGCCGCGTCGATGGTCGTCAATTTTTCGCCCGCCCGCGCCCGGCGCACCACAATGGGTTCGGCTACCTGGTGGAGGTCATAGGCGTGCAGGGGCTGGCCCAGTTCCAACATCACGTAGTTTGTGACGTCTACCGCCAGCGAGATGGGACGCATGCCAGCCTGGTTTAGGCGGCGCTGCATGAAAGCCGGCGAAGGTTGGGCTGCTGCGACACCGCGCACAATGCGGGCGACGAAGCGGTCACAGCCCGCGACGCCGTTAATCGGACGCTCATCTTTGATCTCAACACCGAAGCCGGTTGGCCCCGCGGGGAGGGAGAGCTGAGCAGGGTCGGTGAACTTCGCACCCGTGGCGTGCGCGTACTCCCGCGCGATCCCGCGCATCGACAAGGCGTACCCACGATCGGGAGTGACGTTAACTTCAACGACCTCTTCGTTTAATCCCAGGAGCGGCAACGCATCGGAACCCAGGGGCGAGCTCGCGTATTCCGGGTCCAGGACCAAGATGCCCTCGTGATCGTCGCCGATGCCTAGTTCCCGCACCGAGCAGATCATTCCATCGGAAATGTGGCCATAGGTTTTGCGGGCCGAAATGGGGAAAGGCCCCGGCAGTACGGCACCCGGGAGCGCCACCACCACGCGGTCCCCCACCGCGAAGTTGTGGGCACCGCAGACGATGCCGCGCGGCTGGTCCTCGCCCACATCGACTGAACACCAGTTGATGGTCTTACCGTTTTTCTGCGGCTCGGGCTCAATGCTCAGTACTTCACCCACCACAATGGGGCCGGTTAAAGCAGCGCGATGAATCGCCTCTTCTTCAAGCCCCACTGAAACCAGTGAATTGGCGATATCTTCAGCCGTGGCATCGGGTGCAACCTCGACGTATTCACCCAGCCAGGTCAACGGAATGCGGGTCATTAAATCTCCATCCCAAACTGCTGGGAGAAACGAATATCTCCCTCAACGATGTCGTGCATATCAGCCACGCCGTGTCGGAACATCAGGGTGCGTTCCAGGCCCATGCCGAACGCGAAGCCCGTAAAGCGGGTTTCATCAACCCCGCAGGCGCGCAAAACATTGGGGTGGACCATGCCGCAGCCGCCCCACTCAATCCAGCCGGTGCTGCCGCAGGTGCGACATTCAACGCCCGCCTCCCCGTGACAAATGAAGCAGCGCACATCCATTTCCGCACTCGGTTCAGTGAACGGGAAGAACGAGGGGCGGAGGCGGGTAACCGCGTCATCACCGAACATGGCGCGGGAGAAGTGATCGAGGGTGCCCTTGAGGTGCGCCATGGTCAGGCCCTCAGCCACCGCGAGGCCCTCCACCTGGTGGAAAACAGGAGTGTGGGTCGCGTCCAGCTCGTCGGTGCGGAACACCTTGCCGGGGCACACAATAAATACCGGGGGTTCGCGATCTAACAGCGTGCGTGCCTGCACCGGCGAAGTTTGCGTCCGCAAGACCATGCCGCTGCCTTCGGGCGCAACATAAAAGGAATCCTGCATCTGGCGCGAGGGATGATCGGGCGCAATATTTAGCGCGTCGAAGTTAAACCATTCGGCCTCAACCTCGGGGCCCTCTGCCACCTCCCAGCCCATCGCGATAAAGACATCCGCAATACGCTCTTGCAGGAGTTGGAGCGGGTGACGCGCACCGGCAATTTCACCCGATGTGACCGTGACATCGACGGTTTCTTCTACCAGGATTTGTGCATCGTGCTCTGCCTGCAACACCTCATTGCGGGCCGCGATCGCCGCCCGCACCCGGCCCCGGGCCCCGCCCAGAAGTTTTCCGGCCGCGGCGCGCTCAGAAGGTTCAATCCGTCCGATTGACTGGTTGGCCCGCGCCAGTGGGCTGCGGTCGCCATCATGCGCCAGGCGAACCTCTTTGAGTTCATTTAAATCAGACGCGCCCGCGATCGCCGCAAGGGCAGCCGCGACGGCACTCTCCACCGATTCTGGTGCGAGCAAGTTCTCATCAGGAGCGTCAGTGGTTGCACCGTGCTTCGACATATTTGCCTTTCGTAATTCTGGAATCGCCCTGCAGCAGTTTATGCCCTGGTATTTACTGCGGCGCTCGGACGTTGCGCTCGAGCCGACGCGTACAGACACAGGGCGGCCGCGGTGGCCAAGTTCAGTGACTCGGCGCCGCCATGAATCGGTACCGCGACCGCTGCGTCTACTCGCTGCAGATCTAACGCCTGCAGGCCGCGTGCCTCATTGCCGAATAGCCACGCGGTGGGCCGCCGCAGATCCGGCTGATTTGCTTCCGGCTGCTGGCCCAGTTCCAAAGCGTCTAGGAGTTCGTCTAAGTCGTTGCCGGCGCCGCCATCGGCCGCGAGCGCTTGGAGCGATCGCGCGGACACGGTTGTCAGCACGGCCTCCAGGTCGATACCCGTGACCACCGGAATGTGAAATAGCGATCCCGCCGTGGCTCGCACCACCTTGGGATTAAATGCGTCGACGCTCCCGCGCGTCATGATGACGGCATCGGCTCCAGCCGCATCAGCCGTGCGAATAACGGTGCCAGCGTTTCCAGGATCCTGGTTTTCATGCAGAATCACGACCAATTTGGCGCCTGGGACCAGCACCTCTTCAAGTGCGGGCTGCGGCATGGGTGCGACGGCAATTATGCCCTGCGCATCGGCAGAAATTGCTTGAATTACATCAGCGGTTGCCTCGCGGGCCCAAATGGATTTTGCTGCTGCCTCGCGCATGATTTCGGGATAGCGCTGGGCGGCCGCTGCCGTGACCAGCACCTCATCTGCAAATCCGAAGCGAACAGCCTCTCGCACGGATTGCGGCCCCTCAATGAGAAACCGATTTGTGCGCTGGCGCACCGAACGCCCAGATAGTGCCCTAATTGCGCGAATCCGATCACTGCGCGGATTGCTCAAAACGGGCCCGTCTGGGCGTTCAGTCATGAAAATATTCGCTTTTGTGAGGCTAGTTACGCCACATCAGTCTTCGGCGCCGAGGTGTCCTCCGGAAGGGCATCCTTCGCGAGTTGCACCAGTGCGGAGAAGGCAGCCGGATCTGAGACGGCCAATTCCGCCAGATTGCGGCGGTCCACTTCAATACCGGCAGCCTTGAGGCCCTGGATAAAGCGGTTGTAGGTCAAGCCATCTGCGCGCGATGCAGCGTTGATGCGCTGAATCCAGAGGCGACGGAAGTCGTTCTTCCGGGCCTTGCGGTCGCGGAATGAGTACGTTCCGGAGTGGAGAAGTTGCTCCTTCGCCTTGGTGTAAAGACGTGAGCGCTGGCCGCGGTAACCGCTGGCTGCCTCCAGAACTGAACGACGCTTCTTTTGGGCGTTTACTGCCCGCTTCACGCGTGCCACGTGATGCTCCTTAAGGGTGTGGGGAAAATCTTAAAGCTCAGGACTACTTGCCGAGCATCTTCTTGATCGCGGGAACGTCAGCTGCAGACACAGCCTCATCCCGTGAAAGGCGGCGCTTACGCTTCGAGTTCTTAACCTCGAGAAGGTGGCGCTTATTGGCCTGCTCGCGCATGAGCTTGCCACTTCCAGTGACACGGAAACGCTTCTTGGCTCCCGAGTGGGTCTTGTTCTTCGGCATGGCTGCCAAATCTCCTCGACTAGGCCGCACTAAATCGTGCGGAGTACCTCTCTGCCCTCGCGGCGGCGAGAGCAGCATGACATGTAACTGCACCCTAAGTAATTACCTACAGCGCAATTACAAAAGTAAAATTTGAAAGTCAGTTCGCGCGCTTGGCGGCTTTATCCGCCTGAGCCTGCTTGCGTTCCTGCCGCGCTTCGGCCTTCTTCTTGTGCGGCCCGATCACCATAGTCATATTGCGACCATCGAGCTTGGGGGCACTCTCGACCGAACCGAGTTCGGAAACCTCATCAGCCAGCTTCTCAAGCAAACGCATGCCCATTTCTGGACGCGACTGCTCACGACCGCGGAACATGATCATTACTTTGACCTTGTCGCCGCCGTTCAAGAAGCGCTCAACATGGCCCTTCTTGGTCTCATAGTCGTGCGAGTCGATCTTCAAGCGGAAACGAATTTCCTTCAGCTGCGTGTGTGCCTGATTACGACGGGCGTCACGGGCTTTCATGGCGGCTTCGTACTTGTACTTGCCGAAGTCCATCAATTTACATACGGGAGGACGGGCATCAGGGGCTACCTCGACAAGGTCAAGGTCTGCTTCCTGGGCCAGACGCAGTGCGTCTTCCACGCGAACAATTCCAACCTGTTCGCCGTTGGGTCCAACAAGTCGAACTTCGGGTACCCGAATCCGCTCATTAATACGGGGCTCGCTGATGTGCTGCTCCTAACGCTGTTCCTGAACTATCCGCCCCACACAAAAAGGCCCTCGTGCGGTGGTGCGCGCGAAGGCCTCAAACCAGGGGGTGAAGTTCCAACTTTTGTTAGAACGCGTAAAACACGACATCATTGATGAAGCGTAATACCCCAAAACCCAGCCCCAACAATTAGTATGTGGAACTCAGGTGGGAGGAGGCCTCCACTTACACATCGGCAGGTGCCGACCGGTAACAGGGAGATACTAGCAGAATGTCGGAACCTATTTCACGTCGCGATACTGCGACGCCTGCCCCTCCCCCGCCCAGTCGGCAGAATAGAAAACGAAAAAGGCCGTGGATTTTGATCTCCGCCGTCATCGTCCTGTTCTTGCTCGTGGTCGGGCTCAGTGGAGTTGGCGTCTATCTGTATCAAACCACCGAGGCGTGGCAGGATCGTTCCGCAGCGCTTTCCGATCGCGTACAGGACCTGGCCGATGCTGTGGCCACACTCGATGACGAGCTGGAAGTCACCATCTCCGCCCTGGAGCGCACGGAGACGCAGCTTGATACCGCACGCGATCGGATCACGGCACTAGCCGATGAGAAGGCGCAACTGGGTGATGAGCACGCGGTACAGCAGCGGCTCGTTGAGTATCAGCAACATATAAGCGAGATCGCAGCTGATGTGCTCTTCGCGCTAGATGAATGCATTACGGGCCAAAACCGCGTCATGGATTACCTCGAGGATCCCGACCGCTATGACGAGGATGACTTAGAACGCGTCCAGGGCCAGGTGGATGATTATTGCGCCGATGCGACGCGCGCGTCGGAAGAACTCGTCGAGGAATTATCGTAAATGATTCGTATCAGGTTACTCGCCGCCAGCGGCGCTGTCCTTATTTTGACCGGATGCGGAGTCCTCCCCGATCAGCCCGGCCCGCTCGAACCCACCCCGCGCGGCACCTCGACTTCTGAACACGCCAATCCGCATGCCAATAGCGATTCACCCGACGGATTTCAATCTGCGCAGCGCATTGCGGTGCGGGTGCGCAATGTGGGCTGCCAATCCCTGTCAACCGGATCGGGCTTTGCCCTTGATGAGAACACGCTCGTGACAAACCGGCACGTCATTGAAGATTCATCGGAGCTGCAGTTAGAAACTTATGATGGGCGCGATGTGCCGGTGGCGGCCTCAACCATGGCCAGCTTCTCTGATCTGGCGCTGGTGACCACCGCGGAGGCGCTGCCGCAGGTCGCTCCGATCGCCGAAACGGATGCCAAAATTGACGACATCATTACCGTAATCGGCTACCCCAACGGGGGCGCGCTGACCACTTCAACGGGGCGAATATTGAGCACGGAGGAGGACCCACTCGGGGTCAACCTGGGAGAGGTGTTTTACACCAGTGCTCCGGTTGAGCCCGGTTCGTCGGGCAGCGCGGTATTGAATATGGACGGCGAACTAGTTGGCGTGGTCTACGCCAAGTCCGGTTCGGGGAGTCTTTTTGTTCCCGTATCTACCCTGCGCGAGCTACTCGAATCCGATGCAAACCAGGAACCGCTGCCCGGCTGCTGAGGCGCCAAAGCTGGCTTAAACTGCGCGCAGTTCGAGCCCGTCAACCCGTTCGGCGACCAATTCGCTGTGCGCTAATAGGGCCTGTACCTGCTCGAGGAGCTGCGTCAACTGTTCCCGGCCCAGCCCGGGTTCGAGTTGCAAAATAACGGCCGTCTCCGCCCGCTTCCCCGCCTCCAAATGCACGGAATTTATCGCGGGCAATCTAGCCAAGAGTTCACTAACGTGCTGGGCCAGTTCCGGATCCTCGGGGGCCGGCATCCAATCCTGGGCGCGCCCCTGGGCTAGGGCCCACACGGCCGGGCGCGGAATGATCGCCGGCTGGGGATCACCGGGATCCAGCACCAAAAGGGGCCATTCTTCGCTCACTGCCGCCAGCGCTGCGCGTTCGGACTCGACCGGAATTGGTCGCGCCTGCGAATTCCAGCGGGTCAGGGCGGGAACCGAGGTAAAGACGGGCAAAGCAATTCGCCCGTCGGGGGCCGAGACACACACGACGCCGGTTGACGCGTCCTTATCCGCCACGAGCGCGGTGTCTTTATGGACGACGAGGTTTTCCACCTCGGCCATTACGGGAATTACGACGCGCTTTCCGGCAAGGGCTTGCACCACGGTGGTGAGCGGCGCCGTCCCTAATCTCCACTGTTCTTGCACGGCCGCGAGGTGCGGATCCGCGTGACCTGAGTCCCCGGAAAATGGGGAAGGTTTTAGATCTCGTCCCTGCCAGGGAACGCCGGCGGAGTCGGCGGGACCCGGGTCGACGCGCCTCACGGGCGGCCCGCCACCTCGAGGGCATCGCCAAGCGTGAACGCGCCGTCATACAGGGCCTTACCGATGATTGCGCCTTCGACGCCCATGGGCACCAGTTCGCGCAGATTGCGTAAATCCTCCAGAACCGAAATACCGCCCGATGCCACTACGGGCTTATCGGTGCGCTGACACATTTGCGTCAGCAGTTCCACGTTCGGCCCCGTCAGGGTGCCGTCCTTCGTGACGTCCGTAACGACGTAGCGGGCGCAACCATCGCGCTCCAGCCGCTCGAGGACCTCCCACAGGTCTCCCCCGGATTTCGTCCAGCCGCGGCCGGCCAAAGTCGTGCCCCGCACGTCGAGCCCCACGGCAATCCGGTCGCCAAAGTTGCCGATCGCCGCGGCGGTCCACTCGGGGTTTTCAATGGCGGCGGTACCTAGGTTCACACGCGCGCAGCCGGTGTTTAGGGCGCGCTGGAGGGATTCATCGTCGCGTAAACCGCCCGATAGTTCGACCTTGATATCGAGCGTTCCCACAATTTTTTCGATGATTTCGGTGTTGGTGCCGCGCCCGAAGGCCGCATCAAGATCAACGAGGTGAATCCACTCCGCCCCGCCCTCTTGCCAGCTGAGGGCCGCTTCGAGCGGATCGCCATAGCCGGTTTCCGTGCCCGCTTCGCCCTGGAAGAGCCGCACAGCTTGACCGTCGACGATGTCCACCGCGGGAAGAAGTTCCAGATGCGGCATAAAGGGTGCTCCTTAAAATTAAAACTGAGACGTGGTTAGTTCTTTTTTCTACCCGCAGCCAGCGCACGCATTGCCGCGAACTTACTGAGCGAAGCCGAGTGGATTGCATCAACTTCACCGGTGAGTTCGTCGACTGGCAATCCGCCCAAAATCAGTCGCTCGCACAGCGGGTCCAGACCGTTGATGATCAGGCCCGGCGCGAGTTTGTCGCGCATCTCGCCACCGGAAAAACGCGTCGCCTGCACATCGGAGTCGGCTGGATCCTCGGAGGGACCGCGCCGCAATAAAATCGCGTCGACCTGCTTCAAAATCTGCGAGAGTTGCTGCGCATTCTTATGGGCGGCAGCAAAATCAGCATCGTCGAACACCATGACCGCGCCGTGTTCGGTGGCAAATGCCAGGCCGGGTACGTCGGCGAGTTTGCCCAGTGCCGCTAGCGCCCGCGCCGAGGCAATGGGGGTAATGAGCAACGCAATTTGCTGATCCAAAACTAGAGCGCACCCTTGGTCGATGGGATGCCCTCAACGCGCGCGTCCGGTTGCACGGCTTGGCGCAGCGCACGGGCCAGAGCCTTGAACTGCACCTCGACGATGTGGTGCGGATCGCGCCCCGAAAGCAATTGGATGTTCAGAGAAATCGCGGCGTGGTACGCAATCGATTCGAATACGTGGCGCGTGAGCGAGCCGGTGAAATGGCCCCCAATGAGATGGAATTCCTGGCCCGCGGGCTCACCGCCGTGCACGAAGTAGGGACGCCCCGACAGATCGACGGCGGCTTGGGCCAGCGCCTCATCCATCGGAATCAGGGCCTGACCGTACCGGGTGATGCCAGCTTTATCGCCCAGCGCCTGCTTGAGCGCCTGCCCAAACACGATCGCGGTGTCTTCGACCGTGTGGTGGACATCAATATCGATGTCACCAGTGGCGCGCACCTTCAAATCAATGAGCGAGTGCTTGCCGAGCGCCGTCAGCATGTGGTCATAGAAGGGAACCGTGGTCGAAATATCGGTTTTACCCGTCCCATCGAGATCAAGCTCGACCGAGACGGAAGACTCGGATGTGGCCCGCTCAATTTGGGCGGTTCGCTGCTGTGTCACGCTTCTAATACCTCCACCAGGGCGCGCTTAAACGCGCTCATTTCATCGGGTGTGCCGATCGACACCCGAAGCCATCCATCTGGACCAGTTTCGCGGATTAAAACACCGCGGTCCAATAAACCCTGCCACACCTCGTGCCGGGCCGGGAATTTCCCGAAGTACACGAAGTTCGCGTCCGAGGCTGCAATTTCGAGCCCCCGCTCCTGCAGCCAGGCAACCGTGGCATCCCGCTCCGCACGCAACTGTGCGACCGAAGCCAGCAGTTCACTACTGTGGCGCAGCGCCGTGCGCGCCACCGCCTGGGTAACCGCCGACAGGTGATACGGCAAACGCACCACGCGCAAGGCATCAACAATTTCTGAACTCGCCGCCAGATATCCCAGCCGCGCACCGGCCAGGGCGAAGGCCTTGGACATCGTGCGGGTAACAACGAGGTTGGGCGAACTGGCCAGCAGTTGCAGTGCGCTGGGCGTTTGGGCGCGCCGAAATTCGGCATAGGCCTCGTCCACCACCACGACGCAGCCCTCCGGAACCTCGGCGGCTGCCGCCAAAATCTCAATAATGGTCTGCAGTTCGAGCGCCGTTCCGGTGGGATTATTCGGGCTCGTCAGCAGGACAAGCGCTGGCTGCAATTCCGCAATCGCGGCTCGAGCCTGCTCCAAATCGATCGTGAAATCCTCCCGGCGCGGTCGCGTCGCGAATTGCGTGAGCGTGTCGCGCGCGTACTCGGGATACATCGAATAAGACGGCGCAAAGGTCAACGCGGTACGTCCCGGGCCGCCGAAGGCTTGGAAGAGGTGCAGCATTACTTCATTGGAGCCGTTTGCCGCCCAAATGTTTTCTACGGTGAGGCCCGATACATCGGATTCGAAAGCCAAAAACTGCGCTAATTCGTCACGTAAATCGCGGAACTCGCGATCGGGATAGCGGTTGAGGCCCCCGGCAGCTTCCGCGACGGCGGCCGCAATATCGGCCACGATTTCGGGCGTGGGGCCGTAGGGGTTTTCGTTGACGTTCAGCTGCACCGGCACGTCAATTTGCGGCGCGCCATAGGGAACCTCACCGGCCAGTTCGGGACGAATGGGCAGGCGCAGGTCAGGTGTTGTCATGAGAATCGCGCCTTGACTGCCGCGCCGTGGGCCGGCAGGTCTTCGGCTTCGGCCAGCGCAATTACCGCCTCAGAGATTTCTTTGAGTGCGGTCTCATCGAATTCGATGACCTGGACAGCACGCAGGAAGGAGTGCACGCCGAGGCCGGAAGAAAATCGCGCGCTGCCCCCCGTGGGCAATACGTGGTTGGAGCCGGCGGCGTAATCGCCCAGCGAGACCGGGCTGTGGTTGCCCACGAATATCGCGCCCGCATTGCGCACGGCCTGCGCCCGCTCGGCGGCATCCACGGTGTGAATTTCGAGGTGTTCGGCAGCGTAGGCGTCAATTACCTCCATGCCCTGATCCAGATCAGAAACCAATACGATTGCCGACTGTTCCCCACCTAATGAGGTCGCGATGCGCTCAGCGTGTTTGGCCTCGCCTGCTTGCTTAGCAATTTCATTGCGGACGGCGTCTGCCAGTTTGGTGCTGTCCGTCACCAGGACCGATCCGGCCAGGGGGTCGTGTTCGGCTTGGCTGATGAGGTCGGCTGCCACGAAGGCCGGGTTGGCTTGTTCGTCGGCGAGGATAGCGATTTCGGTGGGTCCGGCTTCGGCGTCGATTCCGACTGTGCCCATTACGATGCGCTTGGCGGCAGTAACCCACACGTTGCCGGGGCCGGTGATGACATCGACGGGTTCGCAAGCCGCTGCGGGGTTCGTGGCTTCCACTGCAGAGGCGCCATAGGCAAACATGGCGACCGCGCCGGCACCGCCCACGGCATATACCTCGGTTACGCCCAGTAGTTCGCAGGCCGCCAAAATTGTGGGGTGGGGCAAGCCGTTGAATTCGGCCTGGGCGGGTGAGGTAACCGCTAGCGATTCCACGCCCGCGCTTTGCGCTGCGATGACGTTCATCAAAACTGAAGACGGGTAAACGGCCAGACCCCCGGGGACATAGAGCCCCACGCGGCGCATGGGAATCCAGCGCTGGCGCACCTGCGCGCCCGGCCCCACTTCGGTAACAAAATCTTGGGGAACCTGGGCGTCATGCACCAGGCGTAGGTTCGCTGTCGCCCGCTCGAGCGCGGCCCGCACCTGCGGATCTAGTTCTTGGAGCGCCCGGGTCAGTTCGGCCGCGGGGACGCGCAGATTCTCGGGCCGGACGCCGTCAAATTTTTCCGCCTGATCGCGCAGCGCCGCTCCCCCGCGGTCTCGGACATCCGATACCAACGGTTGCACCATTTCAACAGCGGCACTTACATCGACCTGGGCGCGCGGCAGCTTCTCTTGCAATGCGCGCGCACTGAGCTGTTCTCCGCGTAGATCTATGGTTGAAATCACGTTCTTAATCCTATGCCGTGGCGAATTTTATTCGCTCTCGCCCACCAAGTTGTTCCGGCTGGAACTAGTTAACTGTTAAGCACTGCGGGCCCAGTAGTGCTTTCAAATCACCGAACAGCGCCGGAGAGGGTGTGATTCTTAATCCATCATCCAGTTTCATTACCGTTGCGCGCCCGGGCTGCGTTAAGCGCAGCCGCACTTCAGTAACGCCCGGATGTGTTCCCAAAATCCGCTTCAGCTGCTGCACGATCGGCGGGATGCACCGCGAGACGGGCAGCGCGATCGTAACCGGCTGCTGGGAGACATCAGCTATGTCCGGGAGGGAAACCTCCATCGCTTGCAACTGCACGGAGTCGTCGCGGCGCCGGAGCCGGCCCTTGATCGCCACGACCGTGTCTTCGATGAGCGTGGTGTCATAGGCCAAGAAGGTTTCGCCAAAGAACAGGACCTCGATGCCACCGTCAAGATCTTCAACGGTGGCGATGGCCCAGTGGTTTCCGGCCTTTGAAATGCGGCGCTGCACCGAACTAAGCAGACCCGCGACTGTAACCACGGAGCCTTCGGGGCGGGCTTCATCGGCTATTAACTGGGCAATTGAGCTGTCGGCGCTGGCTTGCAGTACGTGTTCGAGCCCACCAAGGGGGTGGTCCGAAACGTAAAGCCCGAGCATTTCCCGCTCAAAGGCCAGTTTTTCTTTCTTTTCAAATTCGGGCAGATCGGGAATTTCAACGCTGAATTCGTTGCCACCCGCGCCGGGGCCTCCGAAGAGGTCGAATTGCCCTATGGCCTCATTGCGCTTGATATCCACCACCGCGTCGACGGCTTCTTCGCTGCGCACCAGCAGCGCGCGGCGCGAATGCCCCAGCCCATCGAATGCGCCCGCTTTAATGAGCGATTCGATCGTGCGCTTATTGCACACCGGGGCGGGCACCTTGTCTAAGAAATCTTGGAAGGAGGTGAAGTCGCCCTTTTCTTCACGCGCCGCGATGATGCCGGAAACCACGTTTGCTCCGACGTTGCGGATTGCTCCCAGGCCGAAGCGAATATCTTCGCCCACGGCGGTGAATGCGTGCGCTGAAGAGTTCACCGACGGCGGGAGCACCGTAATGCCCATCCGGCGACACTCATTTAGGTACAGCGCAGACTTGTCTTTGTCATCGCGCACGGATGTCAGCAGCGCGGCCATGTACTCGGTGGAGTAATTCGCCTTGAGATAGGCGGTCCAATAAGAGACCACCCCATAGGCCGCCGAGTGGGCCTTATTGAAGGCGTAACCAGCGAAGGGCACCAGCGTGTCCCATACCGCTTGTATAGCCTCGTCGGAGTAGCCACGCTCCCGCATACCCGCCTGGAACGGAATAAATTCCTTATCCAGAATTTCTTTCTTCTTCTTACCCATCGCGCGGCGCAAGAGGTCTGCTTGGCCGAGTGTGTAGCCAGCCAGAATCTGGGCTGCGCGCTGCACCTGCTCTTGATAAACAATTAGGCCGTAGGTTTCATCCAGCACTTCGGACAGTGGCTTTTCCAATTCGGGGTGAATTGGTTCAATCGCCTGATGCCCATTTTTACGAGCCGCATAGTTGGTGTGCGAGTTCATGCCCATCGGCCCGGGCCGGTACAGCGCGATAACGGCCGAAATGTCACCGAAGTTATCGGGACGCATCTGCCGCAACAGGGAACGCATCGGCCCGCCGTCGAGTTGGAAGACCCCCAGGGTGTCACCGCGCGACAGCAACTCATACGTGGGCCGGTCATCGAGGGGAACTTCTTCAATCTTAATCGGCTCTTTGCCGTTCATCTCAATATTTGAGAGCGCGTCATCCAAAATTGTGAGGTTACGCAGCCCCAAGAAGTCCATCTTGATCAGGCCCAAAGACTCAGAGGTGGGCTGATCGAACTGGGTGATGATGGCGCCGTCCTGCTCGCGCCGCATGATGGGAATTACATCGATAAGCGGCTCGGAAGACATGATGATGCCAGCTGCGTGTACTCCCCATTGCCGCTTGAGGCCTTCAAGCCCACGTGCCAGCGACACGACGTTTTGAATTTCGTGGTCCGCGTCGTGCATTTGGCGGAATTCTTCGGCCTCGGAATAGCGCGGATGATCCGGGTTGAAGATGCCCGAAAGCGGAATATCGGATCCCATAACCGAGGGCGGCATTGCCTTAGTGAGTCTCTCGCCCATTGAGAATGGATGACCCAATACTCGGGAAGCATCTTTCAAAGCTTGCTTCGCCTTGATCGTGCCGTAGGTGACGATCTGAGCGACCTTATCGCTGCCGTACTTATCGGTCACATATTTAATGACTTCACCGCGGCGGCGTTCATCGAAGTCAACGTCAACATCGGGCCAGGACACGCGTTCGGGGTTTAAGAAGCGCTCGAAAATCAGGCCGTGTTCGAGGGGGTCGAGGTCGGTAATACCCATTGCATAAGCGGCCATGGAGCCTGCAGCTGATCCGCGCCCGGGGCCGACTCGAATGCCCTCATTGCGCGCCCACTGAATAAAGTCCGCGACGACCAAAAAGTATCCGGGGAATCCCATCTGGACGATGACGTCGGTCTCGTAATTGGCTTGCTTCCGCACGTCATCGGGAATTCCCTGCGGGTAACGGCGCTGCAGCCCACGCTCGACCTCCGAAATGAACCACGAGGTCTCATCCTGCCCCTCCGGAACTGGGAAGTGCGGCATGTAGTTGGCGCCTTCTGCGACAGTGCGGAATTCCACCTCGCACTGCTCGGCGATGCGCAGCGTATTGGCCAGGGCTTCGGGAAGATCGCGGAAAAGCTGGTGCATCTCCGCGGCAGATTTCACGTAGTACGAGGATCCGGTGAAAGCGAAGCGCCGCCCGCCCTCGTCATAGGTCGGCTCATCCAGCGTCGAGCCCGACTGCAGCGCAAGAAGCGCCTCGTGATTTTTATAGTCTTCCTGCTTGGTGTAGTGCAGGTCATTGGTGGCTACCAGGGGCGCGTTGATGGCCTTGGCAATGCGCAGGAGATCTTCCCGCACGCGGGATTCCAGCTCCAGGGCGTGGTCCATCAACTCGACGTAATAAAACTCTTTTCCAAAAATGTCTTGGAATTCGCCCGCCGCAGCCAACGCCTCTTCGTACTGGCCCAGCCGGAGCCGAGTTTGCACCTCACCGGAGGGGCAGCCCGTGGTCGCGATGAGGCCATCCGAGTAGGTATTGAGCAACTCGCGGTCCATGCGCGGGTGGTGGAAGTGTCCTTCCAACGATGCCAAGGAAGACATCCGGAACAGATTGTGCATGCCGGCGGTGTTTCGCGACCACATCGTCAGGTGGGTATAAGCACCCCGGTTGGAGACGTCGTCCCTACTTTGATGGCGCTCACCCCACTGCACCCGGGTGCGGTCCGCGCGCGCGGTGCCGGGCGTCAGATATGCCTCGACGCCAATGATCGGCTTTACCCCCGCAGCCCGGGCCTTGGACCAAAATTCAAAGGCACCAAACAGATACCCGTGATCGGTAATCGCGATCGCTTTTTGCCCGACACGATTTACCTCATCGAAGAGTTCATCCAGCCGGGCGGCACCGTCGAGCATCGAGTACTCAGTGTGAACGTGCAGGTGGACGAAATCCTGACCCGAATTAGGCCTTGACACAGCGCAGCGGCTCCTTGCCCGTAACAGTTGAGTGATCTGGTGCCCATTCTAAAGGGGAGGGCGGACGTTCTTAGTCAGGCACGAGCGCGGATGACTTTCAGAGCGTGTTCCAGGTCGTCCGGATAGCGGCTTTCCACGTTGACCCATTTACCGGTGGTGGGATGTTCAAACTCAATGCCCACTGCATGGAGCCACTGGCGCCGCAGCCCAAGTTGATCCGCCAGGCGCGGGTCAGCGCCATAGGTAATGTCGCCCACCAGGGGGTGCCGTAGCGCCGAAAAATGAACCCGGATTTGGTGCGTGCGCCCGGTTTCCAAATTAATCTGCACCAAGGACGCCGCCGCAAAAGCCTCGAGCAGATCGTAGTGCGTGATGCTGGCTTTACCGTCCCGCGTGACCGCGAAGCGGTAATCATGTCCGGGGTGGCGGCCAATTGGTGCATCGATGGTGCCCGAAAGCGGATCGGGGTGGCCCTGGATCAGGGCGTGGTAGTGCTTGGTGACGGTCCGCTCGCGAAACGCGCGCTTCAAAACGGAGTACGCCAACTCGGATTTCGCTACGACCATCACGCCCGAGGTGCCCACGTCCAGGCGCTGGACTATCCCCTGCCGCTCCGAAGCCCCCGAGGTGGTGATGCGGTACCCGGCCGCCTTCAAACCCCCCAAAACCGTGGGGCCCGTCCACCCCACCGAGGAGTGGGCGGCAACGCCGACCGGTTTATCGACCACCACGATGTCGTCATCGTCATATAAAACCGGCATACCCGGTACCGGTTCCGCTTTGATGCCATCGCTGGGTGGGGTTTCCTGCGGCAGATAAACCTCGAGCCAAGATTCGGCCATGAGGCGGTCGGATTTTCGCGCCGGAACACCATCAACCAAAACCGCGTCGTTATCTGCGAGTTTGGCGGCCAAAGAACGTGAAATTCCTAAGAGGCGGGTCAGGCCCACATCGAGGCGCTCCCCCGCTAAACCATCCGGAACCGGCAAATACCGCCGCAAACTCTCATTCGTCACCGGCGCCAACCTCGCTCATTGGTTGCGCATCAATCTCTTGACCACGCACCCCGAGATAAACCATGAACACGGCGGCGAGGACGATCGCGATATCGGCAACATTGCCAACAAAAATGCCGTAATCGATGAAGTCAACTACGTGCCCCTCGGGGAAACCGGGGGCCTTGAAGAACCGGTCAACGAGGTTTCCGACCGCGCCCCCAAGCAGGAGTGAAAGCGCCCAAATCCACGCCCAAGACGTTACGCGGGGCGCAATACGAATAATGACCACCGCAACCGCGGTGGCCAAAAGTGAAAGCACCCAAGTGGCGCCCGTTCCAAAGGAAAACGCCGCGCCCGGGTTATACACAAGACGTAATCCCAGCAGGTCGCCCAGCAATTCGATGCGCTCGCCTGAAGCCAAAGAATTTTCTGCGATGAACTTGGTTATTTGGTCCACTAGCACCGTTATTGCGGCGATAAGCGCGAACCAGACAACCGGACGCAGCCGGACCTTAGTTACCGCGCTGGTGGTTCGTGCTTCCCCATCCAAGTCCTCGGGTTCTTGCGAAGCCGGAGTCGTCGAATCAGCATCTTTCATCACGCTGAAGTGTCCCACGCCCGGGGCACAGCGCCCCGGGCAGGGTCACAATACAAACTGCAAACTTGCAGGTACTTAGTTGCCGAGCGGATTGATGGAGCCGGAGTTTCCGGTGCTCTTCGAATCGACCTCAGAAAGCAGTTTTTCGAGGTAGCTGCGCATACGCGTGCGGTAGTCACGCTCGAAGACACGCAGTTCATCGATCTTGCGTTCGAGCATCGAACGCTCCTGCTCAAGTTCGTTGCGGGTGCGTTCCTGCTCCTGCTTGGCCTCGCCCACAATCTGCTCGGCCTCACGCTTGGCTTCACCGATGATGCGGTCATGTTCTTCGTTACCGGCCTGCACATAGTCATCGTGCAGTTTTTGGGCCAGTGCGAGCATGCCCGTGGCAGATTCAGGTTCGCTCTGCTTTTGCGCCGGCGCTGCGGCCTGAGCTGCGGGTTGGGCAGCGGGCTGCGCGGGCACTGCTGGCTGAACCGGTTCGGGTTCTGCCGGGGCCTGGGGCTCTTCCGCCTCCGGTGCGGCAGCGGCGGGAGCGGGAGCGTTTTCTAATTCAGCAACTCGGCGCTCGGCGGCCGCTAAGCGCGCCTTAAGTTCGTGGTTCTCTTGCTCGTATTTAGCAAAAGTTTCCACGACCTCGTCGAGGAAATCATCAACCTCGTCCTGGTCATATCCCTCGCGCATCCGAGTGGCCTGGAACTTCTTATTTAATACGTCCTCGGCCGTCAGCAGAGCCATGAGATTGTCTCCTCAGTAATACGGTTGGTTCCCACGCCGTACCGTGAAAACCTTCTTTGTAATAAGACACGCTAGCCGCAGTTTAGCGTCACGCGCATCAGGACTCGCAAATTTCCTGTTACTGCAATGAATTTGCCAGTGCTCCAATTAGCGATAACGCGAATAGGCACACAATGGACAAAATCAAAACGGACAGGTCTATTCGTACCATGCCCAACTGAATGGACGGAACTATCTTCCGGATTAACTTCACCGGCGGGTCAGTGATCGTGTAGATCCCCTCGGCCAGCACCAGGACCAATCCGCGCGGACGCCAGGTGCGACTAAAGGCTCTAATCCAACTGATCACTACACGCAAAAGGAGCAGCACAAGGAACAGCCAGGTAAGAACATACAGTCCTTCAGCTATAAGACGCACTATTGTTTATCGCTAACTCTGGTTAAAAAGACCCACCTGAGAGTTAGTTTCCTTACCCTCACTGGCCACTTGAACGTGCGCGGGCGAGAGCAAGAACACCTTATTCGTAACTCGTTCGATGGCACCGTGCAAACCAAAGACCAAACCGGCCGCAAAGTCAACGAGGCGCTTCGCATCCGAATCATCCATATCGCTCAGGTTCATGATGACGGGCGTTCCAGCGCGGAAAGCTTCGCCGATGACCTTGGCGTCGTTATAGGTGCGCGGGTGCACCGTCGTAATGCGGCGCAGGTCGGCGGCCGCAGTGTTGCGGGGAGCTTGGGAGCGCTGCGGGGCGCGCGAAATGGGGGTTACCTGTGCTTCTTGTTCGCGTTCCACCGGTGCCTCCGGCTCTTCATACGATTCATAGTCACGGTACTCTTCTTCGTTTTGCTGATCATCCTCAGCCAAACCGAGGTACAGCATCGTCTTGCGCAATGCTCCAGCCATATTCTGCTCCTTTTCTCACTGCAGTGAAAACTCTATGTGCGCCTTGTGCTTTAAAACGCTAGCCCACATAGGGTCGAGTTCCGAGGAGGCCACGCCCAAGACGTAAATGTGTCGCACCGTGTTCGATTGCCACTTCAAAGTCTTCGGACATGCCAGCTGAGATCCAATTGGCGCCCGGATGGGCGGCGCGGAGCTGCTCAGAAACCTGTTGCAGGCGGCTAAACGCGCTGGCTGGATCCCCTTCGCGCGGCGCCATGGCCATCACTCCGCGCAGCGTCAAGGCGCTCGTGGCGGCAACCTTCTCGGCCAGTTCAAGGACGTCCGCGGGCGCGACACCCCCGCGGTTGGGATCAGCATCGAGGCGCACTTGGATTAACACGCCCAATTGCTTTTGTTGGTTTACTGCCGCGCGTTCGAGCGCATCAACCAGGCGCTCCCGATCGCAAGAGTGAATAACGTCGGCGGAGCGAACCGCGTGGTTCACCTTATTTGTTTGCAATTGGCCCACCATGTGCCAGGTGAGAGGCTGCGCGTAATCGTGTGCCGCTTTGGTATTGAGTTCGGATACGCGGTTTTCACCGAAGTTGCGAAAACCCAGGGCAATGAGGTGTTCGACGTCGGTGGTGGGAAAAGTTTTCGTCACCGCGATGGCGGTTAAATCACTGGCGGTGCGGCCGGAACGGGAGGCTGCCGCCGCGATCCGCTCCCGCAATTGCGCCCACTGATGCTCAAGGTCAAAATAGCGTTGATTCATTACTTTAAGCGTATTACGCCCGCGGACCGACCCGTATTCGGGCTGCGGCGGTAGGAATAGGTTTGCAGATCCTCGAAGGTGCAGACATCCAAATTATGCACCTGCTGCACGCCTGCCGTCTTCAACTGCTGGGTAACGCCCCGAGGCAGGTCTAGTGCCGGGGTGCCCCAACTCGTTTCGCTCGCGCATCCGGGCATTTCGCGCGCCACTTCTGCCCGCATGGCGGCGGGCACTTCGTAGCAGGCTCCGCAGATGGCCGGGCCGATAGCGGCTCGCACTGCCCGGGCCCTGCCGCCCAACTTTTCCAACTCGGCAATAGTCTCCGGCACAATTCCCTCGCTGACACCGCGGCGTCCGGCATGGATTGCAGCCACGATTCGTGCATGCGGTTCCACCAGCAATATGGGTACGCAATCAGCGACGAGGACCGTCAGCCCCACTTCGGGGTCCCGGGTTATTAAGGCATCTGCACTCGGCGCGCTGCCTGCCAGGGCGGCGCTGTCGACCGTAGCGACGGTATTGCCGTGCACCTGGTGCATGCCCACGAGCCGGGCGCCGATTGTCGCGGCCACGGCCTGCCGGTTGTGGGCGACGGCCTCGGGGGCATCGCCGCTGCTGGGCGAGAGGTTGAGGCCGGCCCACGGGCCGGAACTCACTCCCCCGCGCCGCGTGGTAAAAAACGCTACCGCGCGGTCGCCCAGATCAGCTTCGAGGTAATCGTCGGGTTGGAGCACGCCTACTTTAGGAAGTCGGGGACGTCGAGATCATCCGCGCTGGGGCGAGCAGCGGGCTGCTCTTCCGGCAGGTTCGGGACCGATTCCGTCTCGTCATCGATGTAGTCCGGAATCTGCTTGGCACCATCGGCCGTGCTTCCTGCCGCGGGGGCGGGAGCCGGAGCCGGTTCCACCGATTCTGGCGCTGTCGAGTTGGAGTCGGACTTGGCCGAATTATCGGAATAGATCTGGCCGATAGCCCGTGATTCTTTTCGGGTTACCTGGGTCGGGGATCCGCTATCGAATCCCGCGGCGATAACCGTTACCCGCACCTCGTCGCCGAGGGTGTCGTCGATAACGGCACCGAAGATGATGTTCGCCTCGGGGTGCGCGGCCTCTTGCACCAGGCGCGCTGCCTCGTTGATTTCGAACAGTCCCATATCGGAACCGCCCTGGAGCGACAGCAGGACGCCGTGGGCGCCGTCAATGCTGGCTTCCAGCAGCGGGGAGGAGATAGCAAGTTCGGCGGCTTGGACGGCGCGGTCTTCCCCGCGGGCCGATCCAATACCCATCAGGGCGGAACCCGCGCCCTGCATGACTGACTTCACGTCCGCGAAGTCCAGGTTGATCAGGCCCGGGGTGGTAATGAGGTCGGTAATACCTTGGACACCCGAGAGGAGTACCTCGTCTGCCGAGCGGAAGGCATCGAGGATGGATATCGCGCGATCCGAAATCGAAAGCAAACGGTCGTTGGGAATAACGATGAGGGTGTCGACTTCTTCGCGCAGCGCTTCGATGCCGGCCTCAGCCTGCGTCTGGCGCCGCTTGCCCTCAAATGCGAAGGGCCGGGTCACGACACCAATCGTCAGCGCCCCCAAAGAGCGAGCGATGCGGGCAACGACGGGCGCGCCACCGGTACCGGTGCCCCCGCCCTCGCCTGCGGTAACGAAGACCATGTCGGCGCCGCGCAGGACTTCTTCAATTTCCTCCGCGTGATCGTCGGCAGCGCGCCGGCCCACCTCGGGGTCGGCACCTGCTCCCAATCCGCGGGTAAGTTCACGGCCCACGTCGAGCTTGACGTCGGCATCCGACATCAAGAGCGCTTGGGCGTCGGTGTTGATGGCAATGAATTCAACACCCTTCAACCCCACGTCGATCATGCGGTTGACGGCATTGACACCGCCGCCACCAATTCCTACAACTTTGATGACGGCGAGGTAGTTCTGGGGTGCTGCCACGTCGGTGCCCTCTCGAGTCAATTAAACGGCTGATGTTCGATGCAAAACCCTCAACCTATAGTTGAGGTTTATAGTTATGTCAAGTACTAACTGCGACGGTATGCCCCGATCGATGCCGGATCAAACACCAAACGCGCGTGTCTTAGTTTTTCATTCCCGGGTTACGGGCAAGGTCGGGGCCGAAACGTCATAAATGCTGGCTTTTTGTTCCCGCAGCACTTCCAGCACATTCGCCTTTAGCGCCGAATCATCCGCGCTCCCCCACTCAACGCGCACGCCCTCTTCCAAGGTGAAGTACACGGTATCGCGCGTATCGGCTCCAATATCAACGATCTCTGCGCGCAAGTCGTCGGGAATCTCATCCAGCACGGTGAGCACCGCTGCCAACGAGGACTCGCGTCCCTGGCTCAGGGGCACCTTGGCCAGGGCCAAATCCTCGGGCGCCGCATCGCTCTCGCCCACCCGTACCCCGTCGGCATCGAGCAGGACATAAGCATCCTGCGATTTGACTGCCGCCACCGGCACGCGCTGCGCCAAACTCACGCGCACGCCGTGGGGCCACTCCCGGCGCACAATCGCCGAACTCACCCCGCGCACTTCCTCCACGCGTTCCGCAATGTCATCGAGATCCAAGCGCGCGAGGGGCTGCCCCACATCGGAATCCAATACCGCGACGACTTCCGCGTCAGAAACGAATTCACCCGCGCCCACGATCTTGATCTCATTTGCGCGCAGATCAAAAACTCCCGAGAGGAAGACCAGCCACAGCCCCGCCGCAACGACCGCCAAAATTCCGCCCCCGATGAGGTACTTGCGCAGCAGCACTCGGCGGCGCAGTTTGGCGCGTTCGGCGAAGCGTTCGGCCGAGCGTACGACGCGCTCGGCGGTCGGGTCGGGAGTCGAACGGCCCGCGCGCGCGGTCGAGATGGCGGCGGGGATCGATTTAATTTCGGACGGCGCCGGTGCAGCCTTTTCTTTCCGCTCCGGTCGAGCGGGGGGTGCGGGCGGGCGCGGCGCCGGGGTTTGAGGTCGGGCCGATGTTTGCGGTCGCGTCGGGGTGCGCCGCGGCGGAGTGGGGCGCCGGCCGGAAGGACGCGAAGGTTGCGGTGGTTTCCTCACGACCCGGCTCCCGCGAGCGCGTCAATAACGCCGGGGGCAAGGTGGGTTACGTCTCCGGCGCCCAGCAGCAACACCATGTCGCCCGGGCGCGTGCGTTGCGCCAGGAGTGCACCGATCTGATCTGCGTCGGCTACGTACTCGCCCGAGAATTCGGACGGAAAATATTGGGTGATCGTCGCGCCGGTGATATTCGGATCGGGATCTTCCCGCGCCAAGAACACGTCCAGCACCAGCGCGCTGTCAGCAAGTTGCAGTGCTTGGGCGAACTCTTGCGCGAATGCGCGCGTGCGGCTGGGAAGGTGGGGTTGAAAGACTGCGATCACGCGGCCGGACTCTCCCCCTTGGGAACGCAGGTAGCTGCGCGCGCCCTCTAAGACGGCTCGCACCTCCGTGGGGTGGTGCGCGTAATCATCGACGACCGTTATTCCGGCCGGAACGCCGCGGATTTGGAAACGCCGCTCGGCGCCGGTGAATTCCGCTAGGCCGCGGGCCGCTCCCGCGGGGTCAGCTTCTAATAGCCGCGCCGCAATCCAGGCTGCCGCCGCGTTGAGCGCATTATGGGTGCCCGGGGTTTGCAGCGCGATCTCGGTGCTGTGCCGGTCGTCGCTTCCGGGGTTGGTCGCCAAGCGCAGCCGCAGATCCTGGATTTCGAGTGGTACATCGGCGCCGGCATCTGCCCCGTATGTCAGCACCCGTAAATGGGCGGGGGCGCGCTGGGCCAGAGCCCGCGCACCGGGGTCATCAGCGCAGGCAATGAGTGTTGCGCCCGGGGGCATCCCCGTAATGAATTGGGTGAAAGCCGCTTCGACCGCGGCTGCGGTGCCGTAGTGGTCGAGGTGGTCGGGCTCGAGATTGGTGATGATCGCGATTTCGGGGTGGTACCGCAGGAAGGACCCATCGGACTCGTCTGCTTCGGCAATAAAGACCGGCGCCGTACCAATGTGGGCACCAAAGCCACCCGCCGCCAGCCGGGCCCCGATCGCGACCGAGGCATCGACACCGCCCCCGTGGAGGGCAGCGGCGAGCATTGCGGTGGTGGTGGTCTTTCCGTGGGTTCCCGCAACGGCCACCGCGTGGTTTTCCGCCATGAGAGCGGCGAGGGCTTCGGAGCGGTGGAGGACGCGGATTCCGGCAGCACGGGCTGCCACCAGGTCGGGGTTATCGGCGCGCACCGCGGTAGAAACCACGAGGGTCTCGATATCTGCGAGGTGGGTCGCGCTGTGCCCAATGCTGACGGGGATTCCCCGCTCCCGGAGATCGTGTGCCGTGGCGGATTCCGCGCGGTCACAACCGGAGACTGGAACCCCGTGTCCCGCTAAGAGATGAGCAATGACCGACATGCCCGCGCCACCTATTCCCACTAGGTGGGTGGCACCGAACTCCGCGAGGGGAAGTGTCGATGTGGACATGACTTTAGTGGCCGTCCCTTCGTTTGGTGGCGGCGATTTCGATCATGTCGACAACTCGAGAGGCCGCATCGCGGTGCCCGAACTGGGATGCCGCCTGCGCCATATTAGCCAAGCGTTCGGAATCAAAAAGCAGTTCTGAGACGGTCGAACTAATCAGATCAGCGGATAGCTCGCCGTCCGAAATTATTACCGCTCCGCCGGCGGTTACGACTGGATCGGCGTTCAGGCGCTGTTCCCCGTTGCCAATTGCGAGCGGGACATAGATCGCGGGGAGGCCCACCGCCGAAATTTCGGCCACGGTCCCTGCCCCGGAGCGGCATAAGACCAGGTCGGCAGCGGCGTAGGCCAATTCCATTTGGTCGAGGTATTCCACAATGTGGTGGGAAGCGGTATCGACGCGGTCGGCAATATCGGCGGCTTTATCGGCGCCGGTCAGGTGCAAGATGTGTGCGCCGGCCTCCGTGAGCTGGCGGGAAGCGCGCGTTAGTGCCTCATTGATGCGCAGGGCGCCCAGCGATCCCCCCGTAACTAGGAGCAGGGGCGCGTCGGATGGGATTCCTAATTCCTGGCGGGCGCGGTCCCGCTCGGCGGCCCGATCCAGTTGGGCGATCTCCCGGCGCAGGGGAAGGCCGGTGACTTCAGCTCCGGTGAGTTTCGTGCCCGGGAAGGTTACGGCAACGTGGTTGGTGAACCGGGCTCCGAGTTTATTGGCCAGGCCCGGGCGGGCATTGGCCTCATGCACCACGATGGGAACTTGCCGGTTGCGGGCCGCCAAATAGGCGGGCGTGGCAACAAAGCCCCCAAATCCAACCACCACGTCCGCGTCAATCCGGTCGATTGCGGCTTCTGCCGCGCGCACCGCGTGGCGCATCCGTCCCGGGAAGCGCAGCATGTCGCCCGAGGGGCGGCGCGGAAAGGGGACGCGGGGGATTTCGACGAGTTCGAGCCCGGCCGCCGGAACGAGGCGCTGTTCTAATCCGGTGGCGGTGCCCAGAACTAGCAGTTCCGCCGCCGGCCGCCGCCGCTGCAATTCATCCGCCACCGCGAGCAGCGGGTTAACGTGCCCAGCGGTCCCGCCGCCAGCCAGCAGCACGGTGGGGCGAGGAGTGTCGTGATCAGTGTGGTCCACCATGCCAATCTATTCCTTTGTGCCGCGCGAGCGTGTGCGCCCCACCACCGCCAAGGTTTTACGCACTACCGACCCGCGCGCGGCCAGGGCTTCTTTGGCTCCCGGCTCGGTGCGGGCGAAACTCAAAACCACGCCAATGGCCAGCATCGTCATTACCAGCGCACTGCCGCCCGCGGAAACGAGTGGGAGGGGAACACCAATAATCGGCAGCAGGCCAACCACGCCCCCGATATTGATGACCATCTGGCCCAGGAGCCAGGCGAGAATCCCCCCGGTCGCGATCTTCACGAATGGGTCGGGGTGGCGGCGGATGATGCGGGCCATGCCGATGCCGAGGACGGCGAATAAGAGCAGCACGAGCAGGGTGCCCCACAGGCCGAGTTCTTCCCCGATGATCGCGAAAATAAAGTCGTTATGCGCCTCGGGCAGGTACTGCCATTTTTGGCGGCTTGCCCCCAGGCCCATCCCCCAAACGCCGCCTTCCGCTAGGCCCCACATGCCGTGGGAGGCCTGATAGCAGGCCCCCAAGCGGTCACAGTCCGGGTCCAGCCACGCGCCGATGCGCGTCATGCGGTTCGAACTGGTCATGGCCATGCGTCCCACGATCAAGATCATGATCGCGCCCGCAAATCCGAACATGCGCAGCGGAACACCGGCGGTAAACAGCGCGCCCCCGACTGCCACCAAGATGACCATCGCGGTTCCTAAGTCGTGCCCGTATAAGACGATGCCGACCGAGATTGCCACAACGGGGAACGCCGGGATCACCACGTGCGCCCACTGGGAAAGCAGGTGATGCTTGCGGCTGAGCACCACGGCCAGCCACACAACGAGGGCCAATTTGATGGTTTCTGAGGGCTGGAAGCGCTGACCTGCCAGTTCGATCCAGTTGGCATTTCCTTTTACGTCAACGCCGAGGGGCGAAAACACCAGCAGTTGGAGGAAAACCGCGCCCCCGAGGATCACCCACGCCAGGCGGCGATAGGTCAGGCTCGGGATGCGCGAGGCCAACCAGAGCAGTGGCAAACCAATTAGGGCCCAGCGCGCCTGGTTAACGAACGTCGCGTAGGGCGATCCCACGGAAACCATGGAAGTCACGGAGGAGCTGGAAAGGACCATGACCAGGCCCAGCGCCGTCAGGAGCAGGGTCGAACCCAAAATCAGGTAATAACTAGTGACGGAGGAGTCCCACAGCCGCGGGCGCACTCCCTGCTTGGGAGCGGGCGTGTCGGCGGAGGGGTTGGAGCGAGAAATGACGCTCACCTAATGTTCCCCTCCTTCCTCCGAGGTCAAGTGCTGGACGGCCGCCCGGAACGCTTCCCCGCGCTCCGCGAAGGATCCGAACTGGTCCTGCGAGGCGCAAGCGGGTGCGAGCAGTACGGTGTCCCCCGCCGCAGCGTGGGCGTGGGCAGCGGCCACAGCGCGGTCCATCACCGCGAATCCGCTGCCACCGGTTTTGCGCACGGGTCCAGTTTGGCGCTCATCGATCTCAATTACGGGGAGGCCGGGCGCGTGTCGAGCAAATAATGCGGCCAATTCGGCCCGTTTTGCGCCAATTAGCACCACGCATCGCAGTTGGGGCAGCACCTTTTGGATCAGATCGTCAAAACTCGCCCCCTTGGTCACACCCCCCGCGATCCACACCACGGTGCCCGCTTTGAGTCCGCTGAATGCCGCTTGGGCAGCGTGCGGATTCGTGGCTTTGGAGTTGTTGACGTAGGCAACATCATCATGGACGGCGACGATTTCGCCGCGATGCTGCGCGCCGCCCGGGTCTTGGGTATAGCGCCGCAGGCCGGCCGGAATTTGGTCTGGGGCAATGCCCGCGGCCAGGGCCAAGCCGGCAGCGAAGAGGGCGTCAACCACGAGATGTGCGGGCAATTGGGTTTGCGGGGCGTCCGCGGCCACCAGATCGGACAGCGCCCCGATTTCTTGGGCATTGGTGCGACGCTCGGGGGTAAAACCGCGGTCGTAAAGGTGGCCCTCCACCACGCCGAGGGTGCCCAGGGCGGGAATGCCGAGTGTAATCCCGATGGCGCGCGCTCCGGGGGCAACATCTGCTGCGCGCAGCAGTTCCTCGGTGGTGTAATCCGCGGCGTTATAGAGGCACACCGAGGTGGTGCGCGCGTAAATTTTGGCCTTGGCGGCCCGATACTCCGCATAGCTGCCATGCCAATCGAGGTGATCGGGCGCAATATTGAGCAGCGCGGAGGCCAGGGGCTCCATCGTGTACGTGTGATGGAGTTGAAAGCTCGAGAGTTCCACCGCCAGTATTTGCAGTGACTCATCGAGGGCCGCGTGAATGAGCGGGCGGCCAATATTTCCCACCGCTTGGGTGGCAAAGCCGGCGCTGGTGAGGATGGCCTCCAGCATGCGCACGGTGGTGGTCTTCCCGTTGGTTCCGGTAACCACGAGCCAGGCGGGGCTCTGCGGTGAGCGCAGGCGCCACGCCAACTCCGCCTCACTCCAGATCGGGATATTCAGGGCGCGGGCCGCGGCCAAAAGCGGTTCCGTGGGGGGCCAGCCCGGCGAGGCGATCAGCACGGACGCGCCGGTGTCGGTTAACCATTCCTGGCCCTGTGCTTGATCAAAGTTTTTGGTCGTTATTTCTAGCCCGCGTGCGCGCAGCGTCGCGAGGTCCGGCGTGTGCGAGTCGGCCCCGCCATCTACGCCCAAAACGCGGGCGCCTCGGTCCAATAGGACCTGGCTCACTGCTTGCCCCGTGATTCCCAGGCCCGCAACCGCGACTACCGCATCTGCTGGCGACCAGGCATCAGCAGTTGCCATATCGGGGTCTGCTATCACAGCCCCACAACCCACTCGGCATAAAACAGTCCCAGTCCCAGCGCGACAAAGAGTCCGGCAATAATCCAGAATCTGGTCACAATGGTGACCTCAGCCCAGCCGCGCAGTTCAAAGTGGTGCTGGAGCGGCGCCATCCTAAATATGCGTTTTCCGGTGAGTTTGAACGAGCCCACCTGCAAAATCACGGAAACCGTGATGATTACGAACAGGCCACCCAAAATCGCGGCGAGCACCTCGGTGCGGGTCAAAATTGACATTCCCGCCAGTGCTCCACCCAGTGCGAGTGAGCCCGTGTCCCCCATGAAGATTTTGGCTGGCGAGGCGTTCCACCATAAAAATCCGAAGCAGGAACCCACCAGGGCTGCCGCCACGATCGCCAGATCGCGGGGGTCGCGGACCTCATAGCAGCCCGGCCCCGCCGCGGATAGCAATTGGCATGACTGGTTGGACTGCCAAATCCCGACGACCACGTAGGCCGCAAAGACCATCGTGGACGCGCCGGTCGCGAGCCCGTCCAGACCATCGGTGAGGTTCACGGCATTCGACCACGCGGTGATGAGGAAATTAGCCCACAGAACGAAGAGAATGATCGCGAGCCCCGCGCCCGCAAAGGCCAGATCGATGCTGGTGTCGCGCACGAAGGAAATCGCGGTCGAAGCCGGGGTGCGGTAGTAACTATTGGGAAATTGCAGTGCCAGGAGCGCAAAGGTGATGCCGACGACGCCCTGGCCCAGGATTTTGCCGCGCGCGCTCAGCCCCAGGGAGCGCTGTTTGGAGATCTTGATGAAGTCGTCAACAAAACCAACCAGCCCCATCCCGCCCATCAAAAAGAGCACTAAGAGCGCGGAAATTCCGGGGGCCCGGCCCGTAAAGATGTGGGCTGCCGCATAGGCAATGAATGTGGAGGCGATGATTACCGCGCCGCCCATGGTGGGCGTGCCGCGCTTCGTGGAGTGCGAGGTGGGGCCGTCATCCCGAATGAACTGCCCATAGCCGCGGCGGACTAAAAAGCGGATGAAAACGGGCGTAGCCAGGAGCGAAAAAACTAAGGCTACGGAGGCAGATATTAAAATCGCCCGCATCTAGTTTTCCTCCTCTTTTTCGGCCAGTTCGTCACCGAGCCGCCACAGCCCGGTGCCGTTCGATGCCTTTAATAGCACCACATCTCCCGCTTTCAGTTCCGCATTGAGCACCTCTCGGGCTGCAGCAATGTCAAGTACTGAACGATAGTCGCCCGCAGCGCCTGGCTGTCGTAGACCCGCGGTAATGATCGCGGAAGCCACCTCTCCCACCGCAATTACGTGATCAATATTATTTTGGACGGCGAGCACCCCCACCCGCTCATGTGCGGCGGTCGTGGCGCTACCCAGCTCTCGCATTTCGCCCAGGATTGCCCAGGTGCGTTTGCCCTGCCCAATACGCGCCAGCGTGTGCAGGGCAGAAGCCATCGACTCGGGATTAGCGTTATAGGCATCGTGAATTATTGTGATGCCGTCGCTGCGCTGGGTTACTGCCATCCGCCCACCGCTGAGTGCTCGGGCGGAACTCAAACGCTCGGCCACCGTGCTGAGGGGAATTCCCAGTTCAAGCCCCACGGCCGCGGCCGCTGTGGCATTGATGAACTGGTGCCCGCCGACGAGCTGGAGATCGACCCGCACTGTTTCGCGCTCGTGGGTCAGGTCAAAACTGGGGGCGCCCGATTCGTTGATGGTGATAGCGCCAGCACTCACCGTGGTGGCAGTTGGGGCGCCGGGCTCGGAACCGAAATAGCGCACGGTGCAGCGCGTGGCCTGGGCGGCCATGGCACGCACCCGCGGATCATCACCGTTCAAGATAACGGTTCCGCCCGCCTTGGTGCCGGTCACCAATTCCGCTTTGGCCTGCGCGACCAGGTCAATCGAACCGAACTCCCCCAAATGCGCCTGGCCCACGCCCAAAACCACGGATATATCGGGGGGCGCGATATTTGTGAGGTAGTCCAGGTGGCCCGCGCCCGCGGCCCCCATCTCCAATACTAGGAACCGCGTATCGGTGTCGGCGCGCAAAACGGTGAGCGGGAGCCCAATTTCGTTATTAAAAGAACCCAGCGGCGCGATGGTGGGAGCCAGTGGGGAGATGATTTGCGAGATCAAATCCTTGGTGGTGGTTTTACCCGCCGAGCCGGTCAGCGCAATTACGCGCGCTAATGGCAGTTGCGCTAGGACATAGCGCGCGAGTTGTCCCAGCGCGTATTGCGCATCGGAAACTAGTACTGCGGGATGGGTTGTGGGTTGCGTCACGAGTGCCAGGGACGCGCCCGCGGCAAATGCGCTGGCTAGGAACTGGTGGCCATCGTGGTTTTCGCCCGGCAGGGCCACAAAAAGGCTGCCAAGTTGCGCGAGCCGCGAGTCGACCACCACGGTGGCATCCACCAAGGTGTTGGGGTCGGTCCCCGAAGTCAACTCACCCGCCACGGCAGCGGCGATCTGCGCTGCGGTTAACGGAATCATGACCATCTCCTCGTTAGCGCCCGGCGCAGTTCTTCGCGATCATCGAAATGAGATTTTTCCCCCCGCACGTCTTGGGTGGTTTCATGCCCCTTACCCACGAACAAGACCGTATCGGCTTCGGTCGCAAGTTCGGCGCACAGTTCCACCGCAGCGCGGCGCGAATCTGATTCCAAAACTTTGATCCCGGGCACCGATTCCGCCCCGCGGCGCACCTCAGCCCGGATCGTGGCGGGATCTTCAAAGCGCGGATTATCGTCGGCTATTACCACCACATCCGCGCCCTGGGCGGCGGCTTCGCCCATGAAAAAGCGTTTGCCCTCATCGCGGTTTCCGCCCGCGCCCACCGCCAGAATGAGGCGGCCGGGGGTCAATGGGCGCGCGGCTTGGGCTGCCGCGAGAACCGAGTCGGGCGCGTGGGCGTAATCAACGATCGCCAGCGGCCCCGGTGCGCGGCCGAACACGTGCTCCATCCGTCCCGGAACTCCCGGATAGGCTCCCACGGCGCGCGCTGCCTCTTCGAGAGGAACACCTGCGCGATAGGCAAGCAGGATCGCTAGGGCGGCATTTGCGATATTGAATGACCCCACCAGATGGGTCTCGACGTTAACCCGGGCGTCGGGGCCAACCAGGGTGAATTGGGCACCCACATCGATTTCGCCGGCCGCCGTCAGGCGGGGTTCGATGTTGATTACCTGCCAGTCGGCACTGGCGCCAGCGGTGCTGAGGGTTTCGACGGGGACTCCGGCCTCGCGGCTGGCACGTGCGCCCCATTCATCATCGACACAGATGACGGCTCGGGCCGCATATTCGGGCTGTAAAAACGCGAGCTTGGCTTGGAAATAGGTCTCCATATCGCCGTGGAAGTCGAGATGGTCGCGCTGCAAATTTGTGAAGCCCACCACTTTGAAGTGCGCGCCCGCCACCCGATGCAGCGC